>Ga0209187_1000494_pt1 | contig 66638 bp, 47 predicted proteins | sample BantaG_FD_187430 | JGI IMG/M metagenome (GOLD analysis project Ga0209187, IMG submission 187430) | Marine algal microbial communities from Bantry Bay, Ireland - BantryBay_4 metaG (SPAdes) (version 2) | ecosystem: Host-associated > Algae > Red algae > Unclassified | place: Bantry Bay, Ireland...
TCTCCCGGCGTCTGCTGCGCGGTCTCGAACGCAACACGCTGCGCCGCGAGATCAACTTCTACACCCAGCCGAGCCTGCTGATCCTCGACGAACTCGGCTACCTGCCGCTCGATCCCACCGGCGCCGGTCTGCTCTTCCAAGTGCTCTGCAACCGCTACGAAAAAGCCAAGCCGGTGGTGGTCACCTCCAACAAATCCTTCGGCGACTGGGGTCAGGTCTTCGCCGGCGACGCGGTCATGGCCGCCGCCGCGCTCGACCGGCTGCTGCACCGTTCGACGGTGCTCAACCTCAGCGGCGAGAGCTACCGCCTGCGCGACAAACGCAAAGCCGGCGTAGCCTTGCCATCGCCCGCCGAACTCGCCAAGAAGGCCGCGTCGGCCGAAACAGACGCGGACCGGGCTGCAGAGCCCCCGCCGACGAATAGGTCGTCCGACCGAAAGGCCGGGCGGGAGCGCGTCCTCCATCAACCATATTTGAAGTTCCGCTCCCGCCATTTTTCCTCCCTCCCGCCATCGGCTCGCCCGCCAGACTCCGTTCACAGGTGCCCCGCAACAGGGCCCTTTGGGAGTCCATGCGACAAAAACTGCGACCGCTTGCGGTCGACCACCGAAAATCTGACCTCAGCCCTGCCGCCTGCGACATCGAGCGGATCAAGGAGGGCCTCTCCCGCCCGGGAGCGCAGCATTCACACCGCCGTCCGCTTCTTCGAGGAGGTCTTCAAACATGGCGGTGTCATGACCGGCGCCGACGTCGCATCGATCATGCGCCTCTCCCTGGGCACCGTCAGCGGATACGTTCACGAGTTCGAGCGCGACCACGACAAGGACGTCCTCAGGCGTGGCACCAGTGGCACCATTCACGGTCATCACCAGGGGGGGCAACTTTCGATGATCGTTTACAAACGAAGCGATCAGGGTTTCGGACCGGGCTTCTGGCGGGGAGCCGCCCGACCGTGCTTCCAGTTCAGCATGCTTTGGTAGCCGATTCCGGTCTCGCGGCAGTAGGCCGCAAGGCTTTCGGGGTGGGACAGCGCGGCGTCAACATGCTCGCGCCAGTAAGTTTGGCGTTCGATTCATAGAAGGCGAGCCGTCGAACGAGAAGATGGGTTCACCGAACGCTTACGCAGGAGATGCACCAAAACGCGGCAACCAGCAGCCCAGGGGGTCAACGTTCAATGATCAGAAAGGGGTCAAAGTTGCATGATCACTGACATCCGCTTGCGGTCGACCACCGAAATCCGACCTGAGTCGTGCCGCCCCGCAGGGCGGCAGGTGCTGCACCAGAACGCGGCAACCAGCAACCCGGGGGGGGCAACGTCCAATGATAACCAGGGGGTTAACTTTCGATGATCATTGAAAAGAAGGTCATACGCCATCCTTGGAAAGTGAGCCGGCGAACGAAAAGATGGGTTCTTAACGCTTACCAACAATTCGGGAATGACGTGACATTAGTCGATAAAAAAAACACCCTTGAACGGAGGTTCAAGGGTGTAAAAATAATCCCGGCAACGTGCTACTCTCCCACAGCATACGCTGCAGTACCATCGCCGCTGAGGGGCTTAACGGCCGTGTTCGGGATGGGAACGGGTGTGACCCCCTCGCCATTGCCACCGGGAAATTGTGCTCCCCATCTTTCAGGGGAAAAAAGAAACTGTATAGAGTTCTGCTAGTGGATGCCACAGTTCGATAAATCGAGTGCTGTGACGTGATCGAAGAAAAAATAAAACCAAGCCTCACGGCTGATTAGTACTGGTTAGCTCAACACATTACTGCGCTTACACATCCAGCCTATCGAGGTCGTCGTCTTCAACCTGCCTTCAGATGACCGAAGTCATGGGGAGATCTTATCTTGAAGAGGGCTTGGCGCTTAGATGCTTTCAGCGCTTATCCGTTCCGGACTTAGCTACCCAGCGATGCCGTTGGCACGACAACTGGAACACCAGAGGTCCGTCATTCCCGGTCCTCTCGTACTGAGGAATGACCTTCTCAAATCTCCTGCGCCCACAGTGGATAAGGACCGAACTGTCTCACGACGTTCTGAACCCAGCTCGCGTACCGCTTTAATGGGCGAACAGCCCAACCCTTGGGACCTTCTCCAGCCCCAGGATGCGATGAGCCGACATCGAGGTGCCAAACCGCCGCGTCGATGTGGACTCTTGGCGGCGATCAGCCTGTTATCCCCAGAGTACCTTTTATCCGTTGAGCGATGGCGCTACCACGAGCTACCACCGGATCACTTTGGCCTGCTTTCGCACCTGCTCGACTTGTAGGTCTCGCAGTCAAGCTCCCTGTCTACCAATATGCTCTACGCACGATTGCCGACCGTGCTGAGGGAACCTTCGCACTCCTCCGTTACTTTTTGGGAGGAAACCGCCCCAGTCAAACTGACCATCAGACACTGTCCCGCGCCCAGATTCATGGGTCGGGGTTAGATTACCAATTACACAAGGCTAGTATTTCACCAATGACTAACCGATGCCTGACGACACCGGATCAACGTCTCCTAGCTATCCTACACATGGGCAATCAGGAACCAATGTCAGAATACAGTAAAGGTTCATGGGGTCTTTCCGTCCTACTGCGGGTAGCCGGCATTTTCACCGGCATTTCAATTTCACCGAGATCCTCCTTGAGACAGTGCTCAGATCGTTACACGATTCGTGCAGGTCGGAACTTACCCGACAAGGAATTTCGCTACCTTAGGACCGTTATAGTTACGGCCGACATTCACCAGGCCTTCAGTTCAGAGCTTCGCTTATACGAATACAAGCTAACCCCTTGCTTTAAGCTTTTGGCATTGGTCACGTGTCACACCCTATACATCCTCTTTCGAGTTCGCAGAGTGCTATGTTTTTGGTAAACAGTCGCCTGAGCCTTTTCACTGCGCCCCACAAAGTGGGGACCCCTTCTTCCGAAGATACGGGGCTAATTTGCCGAGTTCCTTAAGGAGGTTTCTCTCGCGCGCCTCGGTATACTCTACCATTCTACCTGTGTCGGTTTACGATACGGTCACAATATACATAATCAGCTAGGAGCTTTTCTTGGCAGCATAGCATCATCACCTTCCATTGTCCGAAGACTCTGTCCCCATCGCGTTTCAGAATTGTATCGATCTTACAAACAATACTTCCTACGTGCTTAGACTGGCATATCCAACAGCCAGCGTGATTAGCTTCCTGCGTCCCTCCGCTAAAATATATTGTGGTACAGGAATATTTAACCTGTTTCCCATCGACTACGCCGTTAGGCCTCGCCTTAGGGGCCGACTAACCCTGGGCGGACGATCCTTCCCCAGGAAATCTTAGAATTTCGGCGACCAGGATTCTCACCTGGTTTATCGTTACTCATGTCCGCATAATCACTTGTGCGCGCTCCAGGCTCGGTTGCCCTCACCCTTCAATGCCCGCACAACGCTCTTCTACCGCACCAATAAATTGGCACCCGTAGCTTCGGCATAAACCTTTAGTCCCGTTCATTTTCGGCGCAGAATCACTCGACGAGTCAGCTATTACGCATTGTTTAAATGGTGGCTGCCTCTAAGCCAACATCCTCGCTGTCTTTGCAATTCCACATCCTTTACGCACTTAGGTTTATTTAGGGGCCTTAGCTGACGATCTGGGCTGTTTCCCTTTCCACTACGAAGCTTATCCCCCGCAGTGTGACTCCATGGATGACTGTCCCCGGCATTCGGAGTTTGACTGGTGTCAGTACCTTGGTATAGGCCATATCCCAATCAGTGCTCTACCTCCGGGGTGAGCATTTCCACAGGCTAGCCCTAAAGCTATTTCGAAGAGAACCAGCTATTCCCGAGTTTGGTTAGCCTTTCACTCCTACCCACACCTCATCCGAGCATTTTTCAACATACAACGGTTCGGTCCTCCACTACCTGTTACAGTAGCTTCAACCTGGACATGGGTAGCTCACTCGGCTTCGGGTCCATCGCATGCAACTTAGTTTCGCCCGTTTAAGACTCGCTTTCGCTTCGGCTGCTGTGCGTAGCACATTAACCTTGCTACATACAATGACTCGCGGACTCATTATGCAAAAGGCAAGCGGCCACCCCAATAAATTGGAGCTACCACACCTTGTAAGCGTACGGTTTCAGGTTCTATTTCACTCCCCTAACAGGGGTTCTTTTCACCTTTCCCTCACGGTACTGGTTCACTATCGGTCATCGAGGAGTATTTAGCCTTGGAGGGTGGGCCCCCCAGATTCAGACAGGGTTTCACGTGTCCCGTCCTACTCAGGATCCTGATAGGGTGCACTCGGATTTCGTCTACAGGTCTTTCACCTTCTGTGGAGCAACTTTCCAGATGCTTCGACTATCGTTGTACAATCCCATGTTACAGTCCTACAACCCCAACAGCCGTAGCCGTTGGTTTGGGCTATTCCCGTTTCGCTCGCCACTACTAAGGGAATCTCGGTTGATTTCTCTTCCTCAGGGTACTGAGATGTTTCACTTCCCCTGGTCTCGCTTCTACGCTCTATTTAATTCAAACGCAGATATCCTACTTATGTAGGATGGGTTTCCCCATTCGGAAATCTCCGGGTCAAAGTGTATTTGCCACTCACCGAAGCTTAACGCAGCTTATCACGTCCTTCATCGCCTCTCGATACCTAGGCATTCACCGTACGCCCTTATTAGCTTGATAAATCAAACTTTCTTACGATCACACCACGAAACGATTATCGTGGTGGATCCATTTTGCAGAAACTCTATACAGTTGTCAAAGAACAGGCTTCCAAATAATTGGAAGAACAAGTGGTTCAAGGTGGTGATGTTGTGTGTCGGACAGGCCAGCTCCACGACGGCAGAACCGAGGCGGATAAATGGTAGGCGTAACAGGATTTGAACCTGTGACCTCATCCTTATCAGGGATGCGCTCTAACCAACTGAGCTATACGCCTAAAGTGGGATTCAATGCTCCGTTCAATGAACGTAAGCTAGGATGGCTGGAGCATATTATTGAAACAGTAGAACTGCAGCAATAAATAGTGGAGCCAGACGGGATCGAACCGACGACCTCCTGAATGCAAATCAGGCGCTCTCCCAGCTGAGCTATGGCCCCTCTGGTTGACACGAAATCCAGAAAGGATTTCGCGACAAAAGGCGTTGTCATGACAAGTTGTGACTTCGAATTAGAAACAATGTGGTTTGCAGAAATGTTAACCATTAAAAGGTTGAGATCGCCAGCGGTTACCCGCTGACAAATATCCTTCTTGGCGAGCCGAAGCTCTAAGAATTCTTTTGGTTCCGAGATCTTCAAGGAAAAGCTGCCGGGTTACCGGCGAAGAGCGTTGGCTCTTCATTCCACTAAAGTTCGGTTCGTTCTGAATTCCGCCGCCAAGGACATTATCCTCGCTTTCCATAGACACCTTGAAGTTGGAGGGTTACGGAATGTAACCGACCACGACAAATAGTGGTAGATGGAAGCGTACTCCTTAGAAAGGAGGTGATCCAGCCGCAGGTTCCCCTACGGCTACCTTGTTACGACTTCATCCCAGTTACTAATCACACCTTCGGCGCCTGCCTCCCTTGCGGGTTGGCTCAACGACTTCGGGTGCAATCAGCTTCCATGATGTGACGGGCGGTGTGTACAAGGCCCGGGAACGTATTCAAGGGGCCGTAGCTGATGCCCCTTTACTAGCGATTCCGGCTTCATGTAGTCGAGTTGCAGACTACAATCCGAACTGGGGACGGTTTTGGGGATTGGCTCCACCTCGCGGCTTGGCTACCCATTGTACCGCCCATTGTAGCACGTGTGCAGCCCTGGGCATAAGGACCATACTGACTTGACGTCATCCCCACCTTCCTCCCGCTTATCACGGGCAGTCTCGTTAGAGTGCCCAGCACATCACTGTCTGATGGCAACTAACGACAAGGGTTGCGCTCGTTGCGGGACTTAACCCAACACCTCACGGCACGAGCTGACGACAGCCATGCAGCACCTGTGTCTTTAAAGTAGCTTTCGCTAGCACCCCCTCAAAGAGGGGTTGGCATGTCAAGCCCAGGTAAGGTTCTTCGCGTTGCATCGAATTAAGCCACATGCTCCACCGCTTGTGCGGGCCCCCGTCAATTCCTTTGAGTTTTAATCTTGCGACCGTACTCCCCAGGCGGTGTGCTTAACGCGTTAGCTCCGGCACGCACGGGGATAAATCCGCGCACGCCAAGCACACAACGTTTACGGCTGGGACTACGAGGGTATCTAATCCTCTTCGCTCCCCCAGCTTTCGTGCCTCAGTGTCAATATTCGTCCAGTAGGCCGCCTTCGCCGCCGGTGTTCCTCCTGATATCTATGCATTTCACCGCTACACCAGGAATTCCGCCTACCTCTCCGATATTCAAGCTCCGCAGTTTCGAACGCAGTTCCACGGTTGAGCCGTGGGCTTTCACGTCCGACATACGGTGCCACCTACGCACCCTTTACGCCCAGTAAATCCGAACAACGCTTGCCACCTCTGTATTACCGCGGCTGCTGGCACAGAGTTAGCCGTGGCTTCCTCTGCAGGTACCATCAAGTACAACTGGTATTAACAGTCATACGGTTTTTCCCTGCTGACAGGAGTTTACAACCCGAAGGCCTTCATCCTCCACGCGACGTCGCATCATCACGCTTTCGCGCATTGTGAATGATTCTCGACTGCAGCCTCCCGTAGGAGTCTGGGCAGTGTCTCAGTCCCAGTGTGGCTGACCATCCTCTCAGACCAGCTACCCGTCTTCGCCTTGGTGAGCCATTACCTCACCAACAAGCTGATAGGGCCTGGGCCGATCTTTTAGCGAGAGATCCGAAGATTCCCCCTTTAGAAATTTCTCAATAAGAGAAACACCACATCCGGTATTAATCCACGTTTCCATGGGCTATTCCGAACTAAAAGGTACGTTACCCAGGTGATACTCACCCGTTCGCCGCTGTCCACTTAAGTTTCTCTTCCGAAGAATTGAAACAAAAGCTTCTCGCTCGACTTGCATGCCTAATCCACGCCGCCAGCGTTCGTTCTGAGCCAGGATCAAACTCTCCATTAGAAAAAATTGCGTAATAAATTACGACTTAAAAGTTGCATGGAATGACTCACGTCATTTCACGACTTAAAATTCGATCAACACTTCGAACAAACCACATCGTGTCTAATTCGAAGTCTTTCATCTCTGAAGCGGGGTAGTGCTTCAGGATGTCTGACAACATCACCAACTTGTCAAAGAACAGTGCGGTCGTTCCGTAGAACGTTGGACTCAGCTAGTAGCTTCATCCGGTATGCCGCGAAGGGCATTGTCTCCTCATCCCGAAGGATTTGTCAACGTTTATTACCGCAAAAGTTTCTGTCTCAAATGAGATCGTTTCAGGTCATCGTAGCAGAGTGTACCCAAACCTCGGTTTGGTGATAGTCTTTGCCACTCAACGACTTGAGCTAATCTCGCTTGCCAAGGAAGGAGACGGTTTGATGAGAGTCATCTTGCCGGTCTCGCTTGCCGAAGCAATTGAGCTCTAAAAGAACGAGCGGGCATCTCTGCCACACCCTCAACTCTTCAGTCAACTGTTTTGTTCATCTTTCTGCGCGCCGTCAGGCGGCTCATGATGAGCGTTCGGTTGGATCCGAATTGGGGACGGCTTGCATAGGGAACTTTCTCCCCCTGTCAACTCATTGAGGCATCTTTTTTCGATTCCGTTAAAACCGGATTCCCTGTTCTTGCAGGGCTAACGCAAGGCCGCGTTCGAGAACGCCCGTGTATTCGCCCTTTTTCCAGTTGTCTGGGGCGCAGGACTCGGAGAACTCAACCAGCAGTCGCTCAAGTAAATGCGGAGTGTCAACCGGCAGTTTGTGGCGCAGCGCGTAACTTTCCTCCCACCCAAATTCCAGTTGCAGCCGGTGGCGCAGAACTGGCAACAGGACCCGTGCGAGGTCTTCGCCATCCGCTCCGATCGCGTCTTCACGGAAGAATAAAGCCCAAGCTTTGGCACCAAGAATCAATGCGGTGGCGGCGCGCGGGCCTAGTCCGTAGGCCAAATAGTCGCCAGCGAGCCCCTTGGCTTTGTCCCGCTGCTTTTCGGAGACGTCCTGCATTTCCTCTGCTCGACCGTTCGATGCCAAGTAGAGGTTGACGACGTGCAGTTCGACCGAGGGAGCGGGCTGCACGGTAGGCACTAAGGCGACCAGCTCGCGGTAGAGAGCGAGGGAGGCGTCCATGTCCTGTGGGAGAACGCCGCCGCTTGCGGGCGGGATTGTCCCCTCAGGCGGCGCGGTGCCGACGCCAGCGGTCTTCAACATGATGCGGCGCAATACGTTGGCGCCGGGGACCGGCATATCGAGCATGAACATAAAGCGGTCGGCCTGCGCCTTGGGCAGCGCGTAGGTGCCTTCGTGGTCGATCGGGTTCTGCGTGGCCAACACCATAAAGGGTTCGGGGAGCAGGCGGCGTTCGCCGAGCACGGTCACTTGTTTCTCGGCCATCGCCTCGAGCATTGCGGACTGAGTTTTGGGCGTGGCTCGGTTGATTTCATCTGCCAGCAACATGCAGGTGAACACTGGACCGGCTTGGAAGGACATCTTCGGTTTGGAGAGGTCGTCGTAGTCGGGCGCGTAGGTGCCGGTGATATCGGCGGGCATCAGGTCGGGCGTGAACTGAATCCGGCCGAAGGGCAGACGTAGCGCGCGCGCGAGCGTCTTGACCAATTCGGTTTTACCGAGTCCGGGATTGCCTTCGAGCAGAACGTGGCCGCCGGTGTAGAGGGCGATGGACGCAAAGCGCGCGATCTCGTCGACCCCGAACATGGTTTTCCGAACGTCCGAGAGAAGAGCTTGCGCGTGGTCGTAGGCACCTTGGTTTATCATGCTCTTTGCTAGCGTGAAAACCGGCGACAAGTCCAATGCGGAATTTCTGAATCGGCAGTCCCAACGAGGCGAATTAGGGCGCGGCCGGCAGGTATGGATTATAGAGATAGGTGTGACCCCATTGCTCTTGGGCCTTCCCTTCGCCGAACTCGAACGCGTCCACATATTTACGTGCGGGTTCGAAGAACAACACCCCAAGATCGTCGGCCAGCAGCGAGTGGCTGAACGCGAAGGGCACCACGCCCGCGTCGAACTTCCACAAGGCCAGAACCGACAAGCGGTCGCTGTCGAAATGCCGCGGCAGCCCCCGGTAGTCCACAACCGCAGAGCGATAATCGAACGAGCCATCCAGCATGCCGCCGTCGCCAAGATGGGTGCGTGTCCGGTACATTTTCCACAGCGTGTCATGGATCGGAACGAGTTCGTAGTCGGTCCACTGCGCGTCACTAAGCTCGATGAGTTCGTAGCCGGGCGGGCGGAACGCGAGCAAACTCGACCCCGCCGCCCTCCCCTTCACCCGCACCCCGTAAATGCCGTGCCCACCGGACTCCACATAAACCACCGGACGCCCCGACTCCATTTGCATCGCCTGGTCTTCGACCGACCACCCCGAACGCGACCGAACCGTTTCGCCAGCGGCCACGTAAAGGTGCGTATCCAGATGCGCCTGAGTGGCGAGCAGCAGCGCCTTGCCGTCCCGCTTGCGCACCACGACCTGCACACTCTCCCCGTCGTTCTCATGCCAACGTCCAACCCAGAATAGGTTCGGCGTGGACTCCCAATCCAACGGGTGAAACAGGAAATAGGTGAGAAACACATGGGTTTCCGACTCGACCAGCGCGTAATAGACTGCGGCGGGAAACGGCGTTTCTTGTGGCCACGAAGCCAGCGATTGCTCATTGTTTCGCCCCTCCCAATCGCCATCGAAATCCAACCGCGTCGGGTGGTCCCAGTACCGCCTCTCGACCCTCGCCGAAGCCCCCTGATAGATCACTGGAGCATAGCGTTCGACCAAGGCACGCTGCCCCGGGGTCAACTCTTCATTTTCAAATTCCGGCAGCTGCGCCCGCGAATCACGTGCCGGATCGCCACCCGGATGTTCGTAGGTCCACGCGTTCCAAACGGCGGACATCGCGATGGCGAAACAGACGCCGAGCGTGAGGATTTTGAGCCATTTCCAACGACGTTTTTTGCGTGATTTCATCCATTCCTCTTATGGCAAGACCTTGCCATAGTATGGCAGAACGTTGCCACTCTATGGCAAACGTTTGCCATAAGGAAATTACCTCGTTCAGACCCTTCACCCCAACCCGACAGGTCGGGAAGCTGGCTCATTCAATCAACTCGACCATCCGGTCGATCGTCCGTTGTCGATCCTCGGGCAGAAGCAGGATGGTGTGTTTGCCCTGCGGATCCTCCACAAAGGTGCTGCGGCCGGCGGCGGAAAGAATCACGGTGCCGCGCGAGCTCAGGCCATAATAATTCCCGTCGGGTTCGATGGCGTGGATGATCGGGTTGAGGTCCCAAGAAACCATGTTGTAGAATTCGCGTGGCGGGTTGGGATCGATATTACGGTGCCAAGTGAGAACGCGCTGCTCGTAGCCTGCGCGGACGGGATGGCTGGGGGCGAACGCGTCGCGAATGCCGCGGTCGTAGGGATAGATCAGGCCCGCGCCCACCGGCCAATCGGAAACAACCATCTCGCCGGGCCACGTGGCAAACAGGTTACGAGCGGAACTCAAATCGTGTTCGATGTTGAACTCGGTCCGCGACGCTCCAAACCAGCCTGCGGCGAGGAACAGTTTCGCCTCGGCCGCCGCTGCAAGGGCCCGGCCACTCAACGGCGAATGTACATCGCCGCCGCTGTCCATCAAGGCGGAGAAGGTGCCGGAAAATCCGGTTTGAATGAGCAACACCGGTCGCTCTCCGGCGTTCGCCAGCACGTCGCGCGCGAGGGTGTATCCGTCTGCGATTGGCGACAAATGTACATCGTGCGGATAGTTCGGCGCCAGCACGGTGAAGCGATTGTTATTGGCTTGAATCGAACTCACAGTGCCACTGCGGTAGATGCCGATGGGGATGTCTGGTCGACCCATTGCGGTGTTGACCACATCGACGTAACGGGCCGCTATCGTGGAATCGCGACAAACGCTGACCGCCGCAATCTCGATCATCCCGGCATCTTGGTAGCCGTGTAGTAGGGCCAGCGCGACCGCGTCGTCGATGTCGGGCCCCATGTCGGTATCGAACACGACGAGCGGCGTCTTGTTGGCGTCGGTACGTCGAACCACCCGGAAAAACCGGTATGGGACCGTGTTCTGTAAATCCACCTGGAGATCAAAACTCGGTCCGGCGGCCAGCGTGAACTCCGATAGATCAACTGGGTTGGTCCAGAGAAGACTGTCGCTCTGCTGGACCTTGTAAAGAAAGCCGGCTTCGGTCGGGCACCGGAGGTTCAAGGTCGAGTCGGTGATGGCCGAGATGGTGAGGGTGCTGAAATCGCTCAAATCCTGAGCGCTGGACGAACAGGGTAGTCCGGCAAAACCGAACAGCAAACAACAGAGCAACGAGCGAGACATACGGCAACCATATGCCGATCCATCGTATTCTTAAAGCCCGTGAGCCTAGTTCGTGTATGCCAAAACGCTTATTTTGTCGCCAAACCAGTTAAAGTACTCTGTCGCGATCCAAGGTTGAACCTCAACGACGGTCGCGGTCTCTCGAACCCAGCACCTTCCGCTGCGCATCGGAGGACAGCCCACTGACCGGCAGCCAAGCAATCACTGCTTCTTTGTTCTGACGCGCCATGGCCTGCGCCGAACGCACGAGCGAGCGTTCGCGCACTTTGGGATCGGTGATGCTGTTGGCTAAGCGGATCGCCTCGGCGGGATCCTTGCCATCGATGCGGTCGGCGATCGCTTCGCGGGCGCTGTCGAGTCCGGGGTCGCGGCTGGCGTCGACCCATTCGACGGCTTGGTCGATCTTGTCGTTCGGCCATTGGCGGGCGACGTACACATTGGTTTTGCCCTGGAGTTCGCGCGGCAGCGAAGCGGCCCACTCGGCGGCGGCTTGCGGATCCTTGGCGGCCCACTCGCCGGCGGCGCGTCCAGAGACGGTAGCGGTCATATGCGGCGAGTCGAGGTTGGCGTCGATCCAGGCGGCGGCGCGGTTGGGATCGGTCTTCGCCCATTCGTCGGTGACCTCGTCGATCACTTTGCTGTTCACGCGCTTGTCGTCCATGTGACGTTCGAGCCAAGCCATGGCGGCGGACGGATTGGACTCCGCCCATTCGTCGGCGGCCTCTTCGAACATCTGCGAGGTGAGGTATTTAGAGTCGCGATGTTGGTCGACCCAGCGTGCGAGATCAACGCCGTTGTCCTTGCCCGCCTCCATGGTCGCTTTGGCGAGCACGTACTTCACATAGTTCTCATCTTCTTTGCTGGTGATCTCGCGGTTTAAGGTCTGCGTAGCCCAGTCGAGGGTACCGCCGCGGCCGCCGGCGCGCATGTGTTCGCGCAGCAGCGTTTCTACCGCGGCGCCGCGCATCTTACCGGACGCCATGTCGGCGACGTAGTCCGATGCCTCGGTGATGTTGGCGCGGGCGTAACCACGCAGGAAACCATCGTGCATTTTGTTGGCCAGCCCCTCGTCTTGGTCTTTCATGAAATCGTAGGCACCGGCAGGATCGTTCTCGGCCCAGGCGCTGAGCGCCCACGTGCCGCCGTAGCCGACCTTGCGTCCTTCCTTATTAAGCCACGCGTATTCGGCGGCGGCGCGTCCGTCGACTTGTGCCCAGGCGTGCATGAACATGCGGAAGTGTTGGTCGGTGTTCCAGTTGCGGTCGGAGTTCTCGAACGCGGCCAACATGCTGCCCGCGTTCTCAGCAGTGAGCTGCGAAAGCATGTGCGCGACGATCAGGTTCTGGGTAATGCGGTCGTCGCTGTTGAGCGCGGACGGCAGCATCTCACGGATTTGCGCGTCGGTCACGAACGAGGCGCCGGCGGCCGCGCCGCCATGCATGTCGGCCCGCCCGGGTCCGTCGAAGGCGCCCGATTCGAGCGTGGTGATGGACGTATCGTCATCTTCATCGAATCCATCCTGCTGGATAAATTCGACGGTGCGGACGACGCGCTCTTCGACCATCTTCTGCGGTTCGGCGGACGAATGACGGTCTGAAGAGGTGCTTGGGGCCAGCGAACGACCGAGCAGAAACACCACGGCGAGCGAGGCGATCCAGAACGCGCTGAGGAGAATAGTTCGGTTCATGCTTGGGGAAAGTACGCCACAGTTGGCGATTTTTCCTGAACAAAATTTGCCGGAGTTCTATTTCAGCAGCGGTGCGACGCGTATTCCCTTAAGTACGGGCCACGGGCCGATCAGGTCAACACGCTACTCGACCCGACTTCGAACGCGGTAAAACTGCAGCGGTGCTTCGGTGCTGTCGAACAGGTCGATCATCGAACCCGTTCCAGGCAGGTTGACCACGTCGTTGGTCCAGCTGCCGACGCTGAGGTCGAGACTGCGCTGAACGTCATACAGCCGGTTCGGGCTGCTCGGAAAACCGATCGAGAACCCGGCCGGGGTTTTGCTGCACAGGATGATCGGGTAAGCCCCGCCGTCGTTGGGATCGGTGTCGGCGAGATACTCGTCGCCATTGACAAAGCCGTCGCCGTCACCGTCCAAGGCCGCGTCGTCGACCTGCGGATCCAGCCCGAACGCGGCCTCCCAAGGATCGGGCATGCCGTCGCCGTCGGAGTCGCCATCGTGCCATAAAATAACGAGCGCTTTGCGCGCTTCGGCGCTGTCGTCGAACGCACCGGAGACGCCGCCGCGGCCACGCAGGTGCGTGCCGACCAAGGGCGCACCGCTCGGCCCCGAGTACAAGCGGATGCGCAGGCCTCGCGCCGTCACCGGCGTGTTGGTCGGACCTCCCCACTCATAAATGCCGCCGTCGATCCAGCCACCCACGCCGCTATCGAAGGTCTCCCAGCCGGTCAGGCTGCGCACTTGGATTTTCCACGCCGTGTCGGGCTGCGGATCGGCCGCCCCCGAACCGCCGATGCTCACGTAGTTGAAGTTCTTCGGCGTCGGCCACGTACACTGCCAGATGACCGACGCGCTTTCGGCGCGCACCCCCGCGCTGAGGCCGGGCAAAATACCGAAGTCGTTGGACGCGGTCACCACCTGATAGTTGTTGCTGCTGAAATGGTAGAGGATGTCTTGGGGATTGCCGCGGCGGGTGTTGCCCGAGATGCCGAAGGTGGCCAGCGTGGTGCTGGGATCCAAGGCCATGTTTTGATCGTTGGCGGGGGCGTTGTCGCCGAACCACACCGGGACGGACGGCACCGAGACCGAGAGGTTAGTCGTCGCCGTGGCTTGCAAGCCCGCGGCATCGGTCACGGTTAGGTGCAGGAAAAAGGTGCCGGACTGGCTGTAGGTGTGGGCCACCGTCGGACCCGACACCGGCGCGGAGCCGTCGCCGAAGTCCCAGGTGTAGTCGGTGATCGATCCCGGCGCCGAACCGGCGAGATCAAACGACCCCAGTCCGCTCGCACCAAGTTGCGGACCATTCATCCACGCGTTGATCACGGGCACCGGCGGGTCTGCGCTGACCTGTATCCAACGCGAGGTGGAATCAGACAGGCCGGCGGAATCGCTAACCGTCAGGGAAACGCGGAAGGAACCCGCGCCGTCGTAGCGGTGCGTGGGCGCGGGTTCGAGACTGCCGCGGCCATCACCGAAATCCCAAAAGTAGCTCACCGGACCCGCGAGGTCGTAGGAGTCGGTGCCGTCAAATTGAAAGCCAAGTTCGAACGCCGTCGCCGAGAACAACGCCACCGGCGGCTCCTGAACGATCTCCACCACCTGGGTAGTACTCGCGGTCAGCCCCTGCGAGTCGGTGACGGTCAACACCACATCGTACATCCCGACGGCGGCGTACTCGTAGGTGACCGAGTCCGTGATCGACACGGAATTGGAGGAGGTATTGGTACTTATCGAAGCCAAAACAGAAGCGGTGAACCCGTCGCCGAACGCCCAGTCATAGGCAACGATGTCGCCGTCCAAATCGAAAGAGCCAACCGGCTCGAACACCACCGTCCGGTCGGAAGCTACCAGTTCGAACGCGGCAACTGGCGCTTGGTAAAAGGCATCGACGCGATTGGTGGCGCTCGCGCTCAGGCCCTGCGAATCAGTCACGGTAAGCACAATCTCATAGCGTCCCGGAACGGTGTAGGTGACCACGAACGGTGCCGCCGTACTCGCGCCGCCACTGGCGTTCGTGATGGCGATCACGTTGGTCCCGGTGCCATCACCGAACGTCCACGCATACGCGGTGATGACCCCGTCGGCATCGCCGGAGGCAGCGGGGTCGAGTTCGAACGCGAGCAGGGCGTTGGTCACCACAGTGAACGCGGCCGCCGGCGCTTCGGCGAACACCGTTACCGCGTTGGTCTGCACATCCATAGCGCCGTCGTCGTCGATCACGGTGAGCACGACATCATACGTGCCGACGTCGGGATACTGATGGCTGGCCGTGACCCCGTTGGCGCTCGTCCCGTCACCGAAATTCCAAGCGTAGCTGACAATGCTGCCATCGGGGTCGGACGAGAACGAGCCGTCGACCGCCATCGCTAGCTGTGTGACCGTGGAAGAGAAGGCGGCGGTTGGCGGGAGCGGCGTGATCATGACCGAACGTGTGGTGGTTGCGGTTAGTCCGTCGTTGTCGGTCACCGTGAGCGTGACGATGTAGGTTCCATAGCCGACGTAGTTGTGGGTCGCCATCTGGCCGCTGTTGGTACTGCTACTACTGTTGCCGTCGCCGAAGTCCCAGTCGTAGCTAACAATGCTGCCGTTGGGATCGCCGGAGTTCGAGGCGTCGACCGACAAGGTTCGGGACACGCTGCTGGCCACGAACGAGGCCATCGGCAGCTGGGCCTGGTCGACAAACTGAGAAAAGGTGCGGGTGTGGCTGCCGCTGCTGTCGGTGACTTGGACCGTGAAGCCAAAGGTGCCGTTCTGAGTCGGCGTGCCGGTGAGCAAGCCGTTGGATTGCAAGGTCAACCCGGGCGGCAACGCGCCACTCGACACCGTCCACACTCGTGACGCGCCCACCGCCGCACCGCCGCCGAACGCGAAGGAGAAAGAGTAGCTATCGGCTTCGCGCGCGTTCGGCACGATACTGCTGGTCACCCGTAGTGGTGCGGTGCCGGTCGGCGGATCGAGCAGCGGACCGATCACACGGAACCACTCGTCGGCAATCTTGTCTTCGGCGCCCGCCGTTGGATGGAGTCCGTCGAGCATGTCGGGCGGGTTTACACTGATGCGGCCATTGTTCATATTGGCGACCAAGACCGGCGAGGTCACGGTACTCTTGCTGGCCGCGAGCGGAGGGATCAGGCTGTTGAAGTAGTTGACGAAATTGCCGGCGGTCGGATCCCAAGACGGACGCGCTGGGGTGATCTGCGCCAGCACCACGACCACGCGCGGATTATCGGCGCGCAACGTATCGACGATCTCCCCGAGCTTGTCGCGCGCGAAACGCATGCCGGCGTTGGAATGAAAAAACAGGTCGTTGCTGCCGAGAAAGACGAGGGAAATTTCCGGCGTGTACCCATTCAGCCATTGCGACAGGCGTCCGCTCCCCTGCCCGGTAACCACACCGCTCAGAATCTCGCTGGTGTTCGCCGCCGAATGCCCCTCGTGGTCTTTGTCCCAAGTGCCCGGAGGATTGGGGTTGCCGTCCATGCCGAACTGCGTGCCAACAAAATCGACATAAGAGCTGTGCCCAGCGGCGACGAAGTCCTGCCAGAGATAGTATCGGTAACTACGGTACGTGCCGCCGACCCAGTTCCACAGCCCGGCTGTGATCGAGTCGCCGAGCGGTTGGATCTTGATGCTGTCGGACGGACGCAAAATGATGTCGCGCGAAGCGCTCGCCGCCGGTGACCCCGCATCGGTCACCGTCAGGCGAACCCGCAGCACATGCCCGGCGGCGGCGGCCGGAATCGAAACCGTGCAGGAACCGGCGCTGGGATTATTAATCGGCACGGTGCCGGGGTAGGTCGTCGCGCCGCTGCCACGGACAATCGACCAGTTGTAGAGGAGCGTGTTCGAGTCAGGGTCGTAAGAGCCGCCAGCGGTGAGCGGAACGGCCACGCCGGTGCGGACAAAATGCTGTTTCAACTCCGTCGTGCCGTTGAGGTAAGCCACCGGCGGCACATTGGCATGCGCAGTCAGTTGGAACGCGAACAGGGGAGCGAGAAGCCCCAAACGGAGCGCCGAAGCCGAAAATAAATCGAGAAAAGAAAAATAAACGACGCTCAAATGGCAACGTGAGGTGAAATTCTTGAATGACCCAATAACAACGGATGGCTCCTTATTCATCGACAGAAACTCCTTGGTTCGACGTATTGTACAACGATTCTAAATCTCACCGATGGTGCATTCACGACAGAAATTCATACTTTTTGGCGATTTTTTCGTCCGAAAACGGTTGAATGAAGTGTCCCGCATCCTTTATCATTGGCTTTTTTCGGAGTTTGTCGCCCCACGAACGCCATATTTTATAAGATAATGGGGCATTATTACAGAAGGACCCATCGTGAAATCGCTGACAAAGAATCAGATTATATCCAAAATTGCTGAAGAAGCCGAAATCTCCAAGTCGCAAGCGCGTGCCGCTATCGATGCTATCGCGGACCTTTCCGTGAAATACGCCGCCGCCGACGACGGCTTCACCATCCCCAACTTCTGCAAAGTGCAGATCAAGACCCAACGCGAACGGACCATGCAGGATCCCCGCACGCGCGAAGTGTTGGAAATTCCCGCAAAACGGAAGCTTCGTTTCACCCTGAAGAAGGCCGCCAAAGACGCGATCCTGACCCGCGACGAAGAGCTTGGCCTAGCGATTTAAGTCGACTCACAAGGCCCCTTCCCCGTAGCAAACCGTGGCCGAGATTCAGCCACGGTTTTTTGCATATCATGAATGACACGCCAAACACAACAGAGACAACAGACACCCCGGACACTCCGGACACCCCGGACACCCCGGACACCACAGACACCCCGATCCGCGAACTGCTCGCGTCCGCGAAGCGCCCGCTGCTCTCCTACGAATTTTTCCCGCCGAAGAGCGAAAAGGCCGAAGCCAATCTGCGGCGCAGCATCGAGGTGCTCACCGAAACACAGCCCGACTTTGTGACCATCACCTACGGCGCGGGCGGTTCGACCCGTGAGAAGACCCGCGCGGTCGCCGGCTGGCTACGCGAAGCCGGACTCGGTCCGGTCATGCCCCACCTCACCTGTGTTGGTTCGAGCCAGCAGGAATTACGCGAGATCGCCGACGAGTTACACGCCGACGGCTATCGCAACATCATGACCCTGCGCGGTGACCCGCCCCAAGGAAAAGACGAGTTCGTGCCTGCCCCCGACGGATTCGCCTACGCCAACCAGCTAGTCGAGCTGCTCAAAGAACGCCACGACGACTTCTGTCTCGGCGTCGCCGGTTACCCAGAAAACCATCCAGAATCGGACGACACCGATTCAGATATTCGCCATCTCAAAACCAAAGTCGACGCCGGTGCCTGCTTCGTCACCACCCAGCTGTTCTTCGATAACCAAGTCTACTTCGACTTCGTCGACCGCTGCCGCGCCGCCGGCATCACCATTCCGATTCTGCCCGGTCTACTGCCCGCCACCTCGCTCAAGCAAGTCTCCCGCTTCGCCGACATGTGCGGCGCCTCGTTCCCCCCGGAACTGCGCGACCGCATGGCTGCCGCCGGCAGCGAAGGCCGCGCCGCCGAAGACGCCGGCATCGACTGGTGCCTCGAACAAATTCAAGGCCTGTTTGAAGGCGGCGCCCCAGGCGTGCACCTCTACGTACTCAACCGGTCACGCGCCCCCTTGCAGTTGCTGCGTCGCGGCTTCGCTTAGGTAGCGTCGAATTGATTGAATGACTGCCGCCTGAGTCGCGGCTTCGCTTAGGTAACGCCGAATTCATTCGGCGTTCGTCGTGGCGGAATTCATTCCGGCGCGCCTAAGCGTCGTGTGAAAGCAGGAAAAGCAGGACTCACGGGGACCTGACTGTAACGCCGAATTCATTCGGCGTTCGTCGTGGCGGAATTCATTCCGGCGCGCCCAAGCGTCGTATGCAAGCAGGACTCACGGAGACCTGAGTCTACAGATTAAGGCCGAACAAAGGTCGAACTCGTCACAACCCGTTCGACCAAAAACCCAAAATTACGCTCTTCCTTCTCCAACTCCGCCAGAATCGCATCCAATTCCGGCCGGTCCGAAATCTCCATCCCGCGCCCCAAGGCGTAGGCCATCAGTTTCTCCGTCAGCGCCCGCGCAAACTTCTCCTTCTCCTGCATCAGTCCCGCCCGAAACTGCTGCACGTTGCTGAACCTCACCCCGCTCGGTAATTCACCCGACGCGTCGATCTTCACTCGCCCTTTCCGATACCCGCTTCGGTATCGCCCGATCGCGTCGAACGGCTCTAGCGCGAAGCCTAGAGGATCGATCTTTCGGTGACATTCGGCGCAAGCGGGGTCACTCCTATGTTTTACTAATTGCTCGCGAATCGTCGTCGCCCCGCGGATGTCCGGATCGAGTGGCTCGACGTCCGGCGGTGGCGGGGATGGTGGGGTGCCGAGCAGGTTCTCCAGCAACCAAACCCCGCGCACGATCGGCGAGGTATCAACTCCGTTCGCCGTCACCGTCAAGACGCTGGCCTGGCCGATCAAGCCGCCGCGCGCCGTGCCCGCCAAGCTGACCTTTTCGAACCCGCGCCCCGCCGGCTTCTCACGCAGACCGTACAGCCGCGCCAAGGCCGGATTGGCGAAGGTGTAATCACTCTGGATGAACTCGTCGATGCTGCGTCCCTCGTCGAGGATATGCCGCGCAAACAGAAAGGTCTCGCGCCGCATCGCTGCTTGAAGGTCATCGCGGTAATACTCGCCGAACAAATTGCGATCCGGCGGCGTCTCGCCCAAGGCGCCCAAGGTCAGCCAGCTGTCGAGAAAGCCATTCACGAACCGATCCGATTTCGGATCCGCCAGCATCCGCTTCACCTGCGCCCGCCGCACCGCCGGATCGCGCAAACGTCGCTCAGCCGCGAGCTTGAGCAGTCGCTCATCCGGCGTGGTCGCCCAAAGAAAATACGACAAGCGCGCAGCGATCGCGGTGTCTTCCAACATCCCTTCCTCGTCCGCCGCCTCTTCCAAATAGAGGAAGCCAGGCGAACACAGCATCGCTTTCAATCCGTCGCGATAGGCATCGTAGGATGCGATCCCCTGCCCTTGCCGTGCGGCGATCACCGCCAAGATTTGGTCTACCTCCGCGGCGGTGGCGGGGCGGCGATACACCTTGGCCATGACGCGTTCCAGGTTGGCCCGGTTGCGCGCGGCATCAAATGTTTTGCCGCCGAGCAGATCGACCTGAGTGGGAGTCGGCCACTGCAAACTCAAGGGCCCGCGAACGAACACATGGTCGATGCGAATGTGCGGCAGGCTGTCATCAGCCATACCCCGAACCAGATATTTCTCGGCACTCTCCACCTTCTCTTTCTCACCGATGTTCTCCAGTTTTCGGCCGAGCAAGATGTGCGCCGGACGCATGCGGTCGGAGCCGTTCACGTAAATGAAGCGGGGGGTCATTCCCTTGTTCAACCACACCCGCGCCTCGACCTTTTGCACGCCGGAGGTGGTCAACTCAAAGCGCGCCAGTTCGGGTTCGATCGGTTGTGGCAAATGCAGATCACCCACTCGGTGGTCGCCGGGAATCACCGCCAAAATCATTGGCGCATTCGTGTCGGTGCGCATGTAATTGATGGGATGTTTCGGCTGACGGTTCATCGCCTCGACGCGCAGGGAAACGAGGTACAGACCATCCTCCGGCACGCCCTTGGCAAAGTCGGCGACGTAGCCGTAACTGCCCATGTGCCGGTGCGAACGCGGGTGTTCGAACAGCCGGAATGAAGGCACGCCATCCGATTTGTGCCCCGCCATCCGTTCGATTTTGTGGCGCCGGAAATGCAGTTCGGGTTGCAGCTTGAATGTCGTGAACGACCACTCGCGGCGTTCGGGTTTTTCCAATGGCGGCAAGGCCTTGTGCATCACTTGATCGGCGGCAGTGAGCAACTGGTCGAGCAAGAACCCGGAGGTCACCAAGGTCTGGCCTTGGTTATCAAGATGATGCACTTCATTATCCGCCGGAAAGCTCTCGGTCGGATCAAAGCCCTCGACATCGATCCCGAACAGATCGCCAACCGTGTGCCGGTACTCGCGCGCGTTCAGCCGACGCAGCACCGTCTCGCCCCCGGTGCTGCTGCGGGCCGCCTGCGCTTCGGCGATCGCCGCGGTCATCCAGGCGATCACCGCTTGTTTCTCGTTCGGACTCGGCTGCGGTTCGTTCTTCGGCGGCATCTCGCCAAGGTTGAGCAGATCGACCGCGTCCTGAAAATCGATCAGCGCATTGTCGTTCGCGATCGGATAGGCCAGCTGATCGAAGCGCCGTTTGCCCTTTTGCTTTTTCGCACCGTGGCAGGCGACACAGTGTTCGGCAAAGAAGGGTTGAACCACGCGCTGAAACTCCCCCGCGTTGAGTGCCGGTTCTGCTTCGGCAACACTGAAACGGGTAAGAGCGAACAGGGTAAGGAGAAGGATGCAACCTTGCCTCACGCCTCGCGCTCCAGTCCGGGAAAGGTTCCTGAGCTGGTGCCGAAGCGTTCGTCCTCGGCGCCCATCCGCTGCAACAGCGACAGGTATAAATTACACAACGGCACCCGCTTGTTTTTGGCTTTCGGCAGAACTCGGTGTTCGCCGAGTTTGTAGCCGCCGCCAGCGAGCAGGATCGGCAGGTCGGTGTTGGTGTGCGCGTTGGCGTTGCCCATACCGCTGCCGAACAGCACCGCCGTTTGATCGAACAAGCTCCTGCCCTCGACGTCCTTGCTCGCTTTGAGTCGGTCGAGAAATTTGGAAAAGTGCTGCATCTGGTAGTGTTCCAGTTTGACCAGCCCCGCGATATTTTTCGGGTCTTTGCCGTGATGCGAAAGCGCGTGATAGCCTTGGCTGAGTCCGAGAATGCTGGTGCTGAACTGCGCGCCCGACAACTCCAGCGTCGCCACCCGCGTCGCGTCTACTTCCAAAGCGATGGCGATTAAGTCGTACAATTCGGGAAGATCATCGACGATGTTATCGGTGTTCGGTTCGGGAAGGTTCGGCGTCGGCTTCGGCACCTTGTACCACTGCTCGCGTTGCTGAATGCGCCGTTCGACATCGCGCACCGACGAAAAATACTCATCCAGCTTCTCCCGATCGCGTCCGCTCACCCGCTGACCCAGCCGCTTGGCGTCGCCACGGATCGCGTCCAGAATCGACCCCTGCAAACGGAACTGATCCTTTGCCCGCGCCCGTCCGGCCTCGCCCTCGTTCTCGAACAACACCCGAAACAATTCGCGGGGCCCCGGAATCGGCGGCACGCGCACGCCGGTGCGCGTCCACGCCATCGAACAGCCGCCGTGCAGCCCGGTTGTCGACCCGATCGTCAGCGACGGAAAACGCGCCACCGCCCCCAGCACTTCGGCCACCCGCTGGTCCAGCGAGATGTTGCCGTCCGGCATCGCCTTGGCATCCGACTGGCGAACCCCGCTGAGAAACGAATGCACCGCGAAATGCCCGCCCTTGATCCCATGATCCACATTGGAGAACACCGAAAAATCCGCGCGGTGCCGTTCCAGCGGCGCCAACAGGGCCGGCAGTTCATAGTCGCGCCCCGCCGTCTTCGGAAAAAACTTCGGCTGATACATGCCGAAAGAATTGCCGATGCAAACCATCCGCTTCGCCGTCGGAACCGCCTGCGCTCCCACCTGCAAGGCAGCGGAAGCCATCTTCGGCGTCACCGACTCCAAGGCCGGCAAAGCCAGACAGGCAGCGGCAGAACGGAGAAAGATGCGGCGGGAGGTATGCGGAAGTTTGGACATGGCTTGCAATAAGTACCCCAAGAACCAACCGACCTTAACTGAAAAATGACGAGCAGAACCGTCACGTTTTTAAAGCATCTTGACAAAGTGTATATTACACACATATAAACAGGCAGTGAGGAACACATGAACGCAACAACCGAATCAATTCAGACCATCGGTGAAATCGCCACCCTTTTGGCCTCGGCCAAAAGGGTGTTGATCATTACCGGCGCCGGCGTGTCGGTCGAATCCGGCCTGCCGACCTATCGCGGCATCGGCGGCCTCTACGAGGTCGATGTCACCGAGGACGGCATGGCGATTGAAGAAGCGCTGAGCGGGCCGATGATCGAGAAGCGTCCGGAAATCACGTGGAAATATCTGCGGCAAATTTCCGACGCCTGCCGTGGTAAAAAACCGAACCGCTCGCACACCATTCTGGCCGAGATCGAAAAACGCATCCCCGGAACCTGGCTGCTCACGCAGAATGTCGACGGACTGCACCACAAGGCCGGCAGCAAAAACCTGATCGAGATCCACGGACGGGCCGACTTGCTCTACTGCACAAAATGCAGGCAAAACGCGGACGGCGAACAGGTCCTTTACCAAAGCGGCCTGCCAGCTTCCGAACTCCCCACCTGCGCTGCCTGCCAAGGGCTGCTCAGACCGGACGTGGTATTGTTCTGCGAACTCCTGCCAGAAAAGGAAGTCGCGAAGCTCGACCGGTTAGCTCAGACCGGCGTCGACTTGGTTCTCAGTATCGGCACGTCCAGCCAATTCCCCTACATCGCCGGCCCAGTCTTTCTCGCCGCCGAACTCGGCATCCCGACCGTGGAAATCAATCCCGGGAAAACACCGGTCAGCCACATCGTAAGCCACCGTCTCGGCTTGCCTTGCGGTGAGGCCTTGGAAGCCATCTGGGAAGCGATGTCTTAGATGGGCGGATTTCCTCTCGGACCGTTCAGCTTTCCTCGGTCACGACCACGGTCACCGGAATGAACTTCGACACCGGCGTGTTGCTGCGGCGCGCGGTCGCGTCGAGCGAGATCAGCGGATTGGCCTCGGGGAAGTAGGCGGCGGCGCAGCCGCGTGGGATGTTGTATTCGACCGCGACAAAGTGGGCGACGTAGCGGGGGCGGTCGGGGAAGTGAGAGGTGATGTCGACGAAATCGCCGTGGGTGATGCCGCGTTCAGCCATGTCCTCGGGGTGCATGAAAATCACGTGGCGGGTGCCGGTGATGCCGCGGTAGCGGTCGTTCATGCCGTAGATCGTGGTGTTGTATTGATCGTGCGAACGCATGGTCATCAGGCGTAGCTGGCCGGGCGGCAGCGCGAGTTCGGGGACGGGATGGGCGAGAAAACGGGCGGTGTCGGTGGCGGTGCGCCAATCGTGTTCGGCGGCGCTGTTACCAAGATAAAACCCGCCGTCTTGGCGCACGCGTTCGTTGAAGTTTTCAAAGCCGGGCACCACGGACGCGATGCGATCGCGGATGTGATCGTAGTTCGTGACCCAGCCGAGCCAACTGGTCTCGCCGAACGCGGCGTGGGCGATCCCCGCCACAATCGACGGCTCCGAACGCAGCTCGGTCGAGGCGGGTTCGCGCTTGCCAGTCGAGGCGTGCACGGTCGACATCGAATCTTCGACGGTCACAAATTGCACGCCGCTCGCTTGCTGGTCGCGTTCGGTTCGTCCGAGGCAGGGCAAGATGATCGAGGCACGTCCGGGAGTGATATGCGAACGGTTGAGTTTGGTGGCCACATGCACCGTCAAACCGCAGGCACCAAGCGCAGACGCCACCACCTCGGTGTCGGACATGGCCCGCGCGAGGTTGCCGCCCATGCAGACGAGAACGCGAACTTGGTCCGCCCGCATCGCGCGCACCGCCTCCACCGTGTCGAAGCCGTGCTCGGTCGGTGGTTCGAAGAAAAAGGCCTTGCCGAGTCGTTCGAGGAACGCGGCCGAGGGCGCGTGATGAATGCCCATGGTCCGGTCGCCCTGCACGTTGGAATGGCCGCGCACCGGACACGCGCCCGCGCCCGGTTTGCCGAGATTGCCGCGCAGCAACAGCAGGTTTGAAAGGTACTGGATCGTCGCCACCGCGTGGGTGTGCTGGGTCAATCCCATCGCCCAACAAAAAATGGTGGCTTCGCTGTCGATGTAGATCCGGGCGAGTTCCTCGATGGCGCTTTTGTGCAGTCCGGACTCGCGTTCGATCAGTTCCCAGCTGGTGTTCTCGATCTCCGAACGCAGCCCCCCGAGCCCCTCCGTGTGTTCGGCGATGAAGGCGTGGTCGAGCGCGCGTTCGTTGCCGTTCGCATCTTCGCGCAGCAGCACTTTGATCATGCCGGCGAGCAGCGCTAAGTCGCCACCGATCAGCGGCTGCACGCAGGTCGAACTGATGGTGGTCGGCAGATTCAAGGCGCTCGCGACCAGTTCTTTCGGATGGATGAACTTGGCCAGACCGCGTTCGATCAGCGGATTCACGCTGACGATTTTCGCGCCGCGCCGTGCCGCCGCTTGCAGTTCGGTAAGCATGCGCGGGTGGTTGGTCCCTGGGTTCTGGCCGAACACGAAAATTGCCTCAGCGCGTTCGAAGTCGGCGATGGTCACCGTGCCTTTACCGATGCCGATGGACTCGTCGAGCGCGACCCCCGAGGACTCGTGGCAGAGGTTGGAACAGTCGGGAAAATTGTTGGTGCCGACGCGTCGCCCGAGCAGTTGATAGAGGAAGGCTGCCTCGTTCGAGGTGCGTCCGGAGGTGTAGAACACGGCCTTGTTCGGATCGTCTTCCATGCATTCACGCAGGGCGGATCCAATCTGTTCAAAGGCATCGTTCCATGAGATCGGTTGATAGCGATCGGTCTCTGGGTCGTAGACCATTGGCTCGGTTAGGCGGCCTTGATCCTCGAGCCAGAAGTCGGTGCGGTCGCGCAGGTCCGCGAGCGAGTTGGCGGCGAAAAAATCGAATGTGACGCGTCGACTCGTCGTCTCGGCGGCGACCGCCTTCACGCCGTTCTCGCAGAACTCGGCGCGGGAGGAGCGCGAGATTTTGTCGCCCGTTTCGTCCGCAGGTTCGGGCCACGCGCAACCGGGGCAGTCGAAGCCATCGGGCTGGTTAAGTTCGGTGAGCGCGCGTGCGGTGCGTCCCGGAGCGCCTTGGCGCAACAAGTGTTTGGTGCTGGCCAATAAGGCCGATAAACCACCGGCGGATTTTTTATCTTCGGGGCGTTCGGAGGGGTCGTCAGGCTCGGACATGATCTTTTCGGGGCGCGTTCAACGTATGGCAAACGTTTGCCATAGCGTGGCAAGAGTCTGCCATAAGGTGGTAAGAGTTTGCCACACTATGGCAAGGTCTTGCCATACGAAAGGACGGTCAGGAATTGCTCACAAGAAGCCTCAAGGGCACCAAGCGAACGAGCATGACAAAAGCCTGCGGCGAAGCAGGCCGATCTGGGGCCTACTCTCCCACCCAATCGAAGCGCATATCGAACACATCTTCGGCGGTGGCGCCGCGTTTCGGGGTGAGCATAGGGTTGATGCCTTTTTTGTGCGCGGCAACGCTCAACACTTTTACGCCTCTGGCGATCTTGGTGTCTTCAACTTGGCCCGGCATGAGCGCGGCGTAAGGCGGCTGATTTGTTTGCGAGGGCGGCGGGCCATCGGGCAAGCCGATGAATGAAATCACGGCGATTGTGTTGGGGTTTTCATCGAGCCATTTTCCGCAAGCTTCGGAACTGAAACCGGTGATCGTTTCGATGCCGTTGGGACCGATTCCAAACTCGGGCCCCGCTCCGATCACGGTCCATTTTTCGCCGTCGAGTTGGTTGCGCACGCCGCGGAGTTGGGCTTCGATCACGTTCTTGATGTGTTTGAGCTCGCCGCGCTGCTGAATCACCAGCACCTTACCGCCTTCGGGAAATTCGGCCTTTACGCTCTCGGCTAACTTGAACCCCGCAGCTTCCTCGAAGTCGCCGGTGTAGTGGCTCGGGGCCGGACCAAACAATTGGAGACTGAGAATGCCGAGTGCGGCCAACACCAGTGCGCCGACAATCAGGGGGTGATACGGAAGGGAATCCCCAGCACGCCAAACGATAATGGCCGCGACAAGGAGGATGAGAAGAAGGACCGTGAGCATCAGCCTAGTTTCCCGTCCAGAACCGGTTCCACGCGACCCGAGGATTGCTCGGTCGTTCGCAGGGGACATACTTGGGTTCTGGATCGGAGGCGTCTGCCCCCCAAGCCGGCTTCATCGCCGAAACATGTCCGTCCATGAAGAGCACATTGCAGCGCCCGTTCATGAAATTGAGATGCGGCATGTTGGCCACGGTGTCATTGCCGTGGAAGAAGGTTGGCTGATTGCCGAAGAACAGCCCGTCGGCGGCTTTCCACCAGCGTCCATCGTTGCAAAAAGCGAGGGCGCAGCCCGCATGATGTGGCACTTCGGTATAGCGTTCGGGCAGACGGTATCCCTGGGTGGCTTCGATGGTGTCATTATAGGTGGTCCCCCACCACAGGAGGCGATTTCCAGAGTACGTTTGCAGTTTGAACCCAACGTGTTCGGGAAAGCCTTGCTGCTTACCAACCCGCAGAGCTGTCGGGCAGGACATCACCCCCGCTTCGCGGGCCTCTACATTGGTATCGTATCCCATCTGGTTGGCAAACAGGTCGCCTTCGGCATTGTCCTGCGGATTCCACTGGTTGACCTTGATCATCGCGGCGCTCGGAAAACGACCATCGTACTCCAAGGAGTAGGTCCGAGCCGCCATGCCGATATGATGAAGCTTAGAAGCGCAAATTGCGGTTTCCGCTTTCCGCTTGGCCATCCCTCCAAATGGTACGACCAGAGAGAGTAAAATCGCCAGAATCGCAACCACGACGAGAAGTTCGATCAACGTGAATCCCGCGCAGAGCCGAGGAGCGCGTGAACGCGCGGGGTGCGCGGGGTGCGCGGGGTGCGCGGGGTGCGCGGGGTGCGCGGGGTGCGCGGGGTGCGCGAGGTGAGCGGAGTGCGAGTTGAACAGGGAGCTTTCGACGCAGGGAGGAGAGCAAACGGGTGTTGGGGGAAGAGTTGGAGAGACCATTTGATTAAGATCCATAGAATGCCGGAAACCTTAGCGGATTTTCAAGACTCCGTTCGGCTTAACGAGAAATAGGAGCATGGTTCAGCGGGCGTCTTCATCCGTTGAGCGCCGGTCGCGGTCCCACTGAAGCTCTGGCAGGTGTTGTCCGCGTTGGATGCAGCGGCAACAGATAAACAGGAGGTCGGAAAGACGGTTGAGATAGCGCCCGAGTTCGGGGCGCAATTCGGTGTCGGAAAGATGGCCGAGGGTGATCAAGCGGCGTTCGGCGCGGCGGCAAATGGTGCGGGCGAGATGGCAAGCAGCGGTCGCAGGTGAACCACCAGGCAGAACGAATTCTGCGAGCGGCGGTAGGTCGGCGTTGAGCGCTTCTGCGGCGGCTTCGACATCGGCGAGGGCGGCGTCCGGGAATAAGGGGCTGCCGGGCACTGCGAGTTCGCTGCCAAGATCGAACAAGTCGTGCTGAACTGCCGCAAGTGCGGCGTAGACAGTGGCAGGCAGTTCTGGTTCTGAGCCGGCGAGCAAGATGCCGAGCGCGCTATTGAGTTCGTCGATGGTGCCCATCGCCTCCACGCGCGGGTGGTCCTTTTGCACTTCGGTCCCATCGCCGAGTCGGGTGGTGCCGCCGTCGCCGGCCTTGGTTGTGATGCGGTTCAGTCTGCTCATGATCGTATTCTCTTGTGTTGTTTCTCATCGACCGGATGCCGCCGCAACACAAGGGCGAAGAACAGAGCCGCAGCGCGACTTATGCTCGTTCGAGCGCGCGCGCCGTCTTGTCGATCACGGGGCGGACGATGAAGTAGAGCAAGCCGACAAGAAACGGGGCGATAACCAACCAGCCAACGATGGCATGCACGAAGGACATGGCGAAGGTCTGCGTGGTCAGCAGTGGTTCGGCGACCCAGCGCGCCGTGAACGACTTGATCTCAAAGGTGATTGGGTCGGCGCGGAACAGGAACTCGCCAAAGCGCAGGAAGGGAATGATCAACGCCAGCCTCGGGAGGAAGACGAGAAAGTTTACCGCGAGTGTGATGGGTTGATTGAGCCGGAAGATGAACGCGGCAATCAGGCAGACGATGGTGGTGCAGCCGAGTATGGGAAAGATCCCGCCGACCAAGCCGAAGGCCACCGCGAGCGATGCGTGGTGGACTTTGAGGCCTTGAATCAGCTGACGCTGCAGAACCCCTTGTACTTTCTTCAACATGTCCGGTTACCCCCTGAACGCATCCGTTGAGCGTGAACGGCGAGCCGGCTAGTCTGAGTCCGGCACGCGGTTGTAGCTTTCCAGCACCTTGGTATTTAGTTCGGAGTCGGGATCGAGAATGGCCTCTTTATCGATCGCGAATTTTTCCTGCCCGGTATTTTTGGAGATCAGTTTCAGGCCGTACTGGTAGTCCTTGAACTTCTGTTCGCAGAGGGCGCGGACGGTTTTTCCGCTTTTGAGGCTCTCCGCAATGAGCGCGTCGATCGCGCTGTCACTAAAGGCGAGCATCAGCCCGTGCTCTTCTTCGAAACGTTCGGCGTAGTCGAACATGTCCTGTTTCATCAGGCGTTTTTGTTCGGACTCGCCAGACTGCAGCAATTTGTCGAGGGCGGCTTGCGGGTCGTCAATCACTTCGGTGGTTAAGACGAACTTCTTCACGGCGGTGGAAGGGAGATGGAATTTGAATTCGCGCAGCATGCGTTCGAGCACGGTCATCAGGCCGCGCGCGCCGGTGCGTTCGCTTTCGGCGCGTTCGGCGATGCGGCGGATGGCGTCGGGTTCGACCACGAGTTCGATGCCGTAGCCTTTAAAGTCCTCGCGGTACTGGCGGAGAATATTGTTCTCGGCGGCGGTGAGAATTTCCTCGAGGTCGTCGGCGTTGAGATTTTCGCAGGCGACACGTACCGGGAGGCGGCCGATGAACTCGGGTTCGAAGCCGAAGTCGATGAAGTCGCGGGTTTCGGCGAACTTGAGATAGTCGGACTCGTCGTCGAAATCGGCGGTGGCGCTGGCGAAGCCGATGGTCTTGTTCTCCATGCGTTTTTTAATCGAGTCGATCATGCCCATGAAGGCGCCGGAGACGATGAACAGCATGTGCCGGGTGGAGATGGTGGAGGCGCGTTTGCGGCCTTTTTGAAAATCCATCATCGCTTGCATCTGGCCCATCATGTCGTTCTGGCCGGTGAGTTTGACCTCGGTATCCTCCATCAGTTTGAGCAGATTGGTTTGTACGCCGCGTCCGGAGACGTCCTTGGCACCGGAGGACATTTGCGAGGCGATCTTGTCCACTTCGTCGATGTAGATGATGCCGTAGGAGGCGCGTTCGACGTCGCCGTCGGCGGCTTTGACGAGATCACGAACGATGTCGTCGACGTCGTGTCCGACGTAGCCGGTCTCAGAGAATTTGGTTGCGTCGGCTTTGATGAAGGGCACCCCGATAAGTCGGGCGATGTTCTTCATCAGGTAGGTTTTTCCGACGCCGGTGGGGCCGAGCAGGATGACGTTTTGCTTGGTGTATTCGCGTCCGGCGCGTTCGGGATTGTCGAGGCAGCGGCGGACGTGGTTGTAGTGGTCGCAGATTGCGACCGAGAGGACCTTCTTCGCTTCCGGCTGTTTGATCACGTAGCGATCGAGAAAGTCTTTGACCTCGCGCGGTTTGCGGTCGAACTCGCGGACGGATACCGGTTCGCCGTCGCCGTCGGCAGACGAGTCGCCGCGTTCGTTGTCCGGGGTGTCAGATTCGTCGCGTTTAGCGTTGAATCCGGAGGGGGTGATAAATTGAAAGTTGCCGTTTTTCAGCAGGTCCTGCACCTGTTTCTGCAGATCTTCGAACGGGTTATTGGGTGGTTCTTTGTCGTCACTCATGTTGCCGGGAAGGTACGGGTAGTTTGGGAAAAGGCAACGCGTTTTGGTGTAGAGGTGCGGTGATCTGACGCGGGAAGGTTCAGTTTCCCTGTATTTTGGACTCGGTGAGATCTAACCTTCACAAGTTTTTGGTCAGCGTTACTCGGTTCGCTCACCCCTTAAATTGATCAGCGTACAGAGTCCGGCGGGGCCTTCGTGGGCTTTGGGCCGTGTGGCTTTGAGTTTATCGAAGCGCAGGGCGATGGTTTGTTCGACGAAGGCTTTGCTGCCGTAGGCGACCGCGTCGGTAAGGTAGCGGGCCTTGCAGCGGAGAAGCGCTGCGGGAGGGATGGTGTTCTCGGACTCCCAGTCGTTCCATGCGGCAATCGATTCGGCGCGTGAGAAGCCGCGCTTTTTCTGTCGGCCGTCGCGGTGATGGGTTTCGCGACCGCGTTCGAACAGCCAGCGACGATAGCGTTTGTGGATGGTTCGCCATTGCTGGGCTTTGACGCGTTCGGGATCGTTGGCGGGGCGTTGGTCGTTCGGGTCTGCGAGAATGGCTTGTAGACCGCGGCGGCGGTCGTGGTTACCGCCGACGGCGCGGGCGTACCCACACCATTTGTAGTCGACGGGGTCTTCGACGATGCCGGCTCGAACGGGGTTCAAGTCGATGTAAGCGGCCATCAGGCGGAGGGCGTGTCCATCTTCGACGAGCACGCTTTTGAACCGTTCTTCGAACAGGGTTCCTTTTCGGTTGTGGGTGAAATTGTACCAGGAGGAGAAGCGTTGTTTAAGGTCTTTGACGTACTGGGAGAGGTCGAACATGCGGCGGCGGAAGCGGTCGAGTTCGCGTTCGACGAGGGTGTCCCCTTCGGTGGAGATCAGGCGCATGCGTTCGAAGCGCTTTATAAGTTCTTCGACGCGCTTCTCTTTCCAGATTTTACGAAGCCGTTGGATCACTTCTTCTTCCGGGATGCTTGAAGGGCGTTCGGGGATGCGGAGCAGGAGGTGAAAGTGATTCCCCATGATGCAATAGGTCAGGATTTCGACGCCGGCGAAAGCGGCCTGGGAGATCATCATATGAAGGAAAATCTTCTTCGCTTGCGCGTCCCCAGTCGCGAACTGGCGGTCCACAAAGCGTGAGATGACGTGATATTTCGATCCGGGCTTTCCAATGATTCTGAGTTTTCTCATGGAGGCGTTTTGGTGGGTTCGGGATTGCTTTGCAAGAAAAATTTGAGGCCAGTCCACAAATAATGGATAGAAAAGTTTTTACCGAAACTTCTGCCGAACCATTGCCCATGTAAAAGCCGTGTTTCCAATGAGGTAACGCTTCCACATGCGGCGAGGCTCCATGCAAAGCCGGTGAAACCACTGCATTCCTGAACGCCGCATCCACGCCGGGGCGCGTTCGACATCGTCCGCAAGATGGAGAATTGTGCCGCCTCCAATATGCCAATGGATTCGTTCGGGGAACGCCCCCGCAAGCAGCACCAACATCCGCTCCGAACGCGGACTGCCCAATCCGACAAAAATAAAATCCGTCGCCGGCGCCAAACGCAGCTGTTCGAGGATGGACGCATCATCGAGATAACCATCCACCGAACCCAACACGTCCAAATGCTGACAATCCGCCGTCAGCACTTCCGCCGCGACCCTCGCCTGCTCCGCCGTACCACCCACCAACAACGCGGTCGAACGCGGAAAATCCGCCAACCCCATCCAAGCAAACAACGCATCTGTCTGGTTGCACCGCTCACGGAAATTTCCACCCAACCACCGGCCGAACCACACCACCGACATCCCGTCCGCCACCACCAGATCACAGGCCCGTAAATCATCACGCAACTGCATATCCGAACGAGCAAGATTGCAAATGTGCGCGTTGATATCCGCAATCGTGAACGGACGCGACGACGCATCCAAACGCCGACGCAAAATCTCCGCGTGCATCTCGGCTATCGTCACCGGATGACACGGAAGCCCGTCAATCTCGAACGGATCGCAAAGGTCACTCACAACAAGTCCCTCACACCAACTCCCGGTACAAATCAACAAGGCGCGCGCTGTGCACCGGTAAACTCGCAGTCGCATCAATTCGCGAACGACCCGTCGCGCCAAGACGCCGGCAGCGTTCGGGGTCACTCCACAATGTTTTAATCGCCGCCGCCAACGCCGCCGGATCGCCCGGTCCAACCAACAAGCCAGTCTCGCCCTCAGACACCAATTCCTGCAACCCGCCGACCCGCGTTGCAATCACCGGCCGCCCATGCAACTGCGCTTCGCCCGCCACCAATCCGTACGGCTCGTCCCACTCGCTCGGCACCACCAGAAAACGCGCGCCCCGGTAAAAGGCCGCAAGATCCGCACCGCGAAGTTCGCCGACACACGCCGCGTTCGGCGGAAGATCCAAGGGCAAATCCCCAACCCGACCCGCAAGCTTTACCGGAATGCCCGTCACCCGAGCCGCCTCCAACAAGGTATGAATCCCCTTCTCGGGAACAAAACGCCCAACAAACGCCGCATACTCCCCGTCCACGCCTTCCTCGAACCCACCCTTGCTCTCACCATCCGAAGACTCCCCCTCATGAATCACAATCGGGAACGGCACATGACGCACCGGCCCAAACCCAGCCGCCTCCAAATGACGCCGCATAAAATCGCTCGCCGCCAAAAAACAACCGACGTGCTTCTTAAACACCTCCGTTTTTCGCGCCTTCCCGTGCCGCAACGCGAACGCAAGACTCTCACTCCGACGACCCCGACAATTGTGGGTCGCACACGGCCACGAACTCGGCCCATCCAAACAAAGCCGGCACCCTACCCCATCGCGAAGATGCGTCCCCACCGGACAGGTCAAACGAAACTCATGACAAGACATGACCACCGGGATACCACGTTCGCTGCAAGTGACCAAGGCCCAGGGGGTAATGTAGGGATAGAGTTCGTGAACATGAACCACATCAGGCCGATCGCGCTCCACCACCGCCTCGAACTCGCGTAACACCGCCCGCGGCGCCCGCACCCCGTTCAAGGCCGCACCCACCTTGCCACGCAAACCCAGCGCAAGTTCGGCGCTGTCCTTCACAAAGGTGATCACCTCGACATCCTCGCGTGCGCGCAATCCAGCCACAGTAAGCTCGAACACACGGTCGCCGCCACCGCGGAACCGCGTTACATTATGAACTTGGAGGATCTTCATCCGATAGGTTTTTTAAACATCTCGTTATTGGACATCGTCCGTTGACTACCGTAGTTGCTTGGCACTTCGCAAGATTCGCACCGTATGCAAGAACGCGCCCCAAAACTCCTACTCGTCCCGCCAGAACCCCCGACCAACGTCCGGGATCAGCGTCGTGTGAACCGGGCGCTGCTTTTTTCAGCCCGCTGGCTGATTAATGTGGTCGTCGTCGGCGGCCTAGAAATTTTCGGACTGTTCATCGCCCTCATGCTCGCCTCGGTCGTGCGCATGGCCCTCAAAGGAACCCCCATGTATCCAGAATGGGCCGGCTTTCTCGTCATCCTGTGGATGGTCGGCGCCATCGGCACCAAGGCCCTGCCCGGCTGGGGACTCGGCGCGGTCGAGGAACTCCGCCGCATCAGCGTCACTCTCGTGCTCGTGTTCGCCGCTGCGTTCACCGCCATGTTCCTCGGAAAAATCGCGTTCCAGTTCAGCCGACTCACCCTCTCCCTCGCCTTCTTGTTCAGCTTGGTGCTGATCCCGTTCTGCCGAATCTGGGGCAAACGGGCACTGATCCATTTCCGCCTCTGGGGCATGCAGGCCGTCATCTACGCCGACCGACCCGACACCGCACGCAAGCTAATTCAAACCCTCAAGAACGAATCCGGACTCGGCTATCTGCCGGTCGCCGTCTGCCACCCCAACGCCGCCCCCGGCGAAACCATCGAAGGCCTGCCGGTCATGCGCCACCTCGACGAACACGCGCTGTTCGCATCGGTCGCCATCATCGCCCTGCCTGACCGGGAACGCCGCGAACTGATCGACAGTCCGCGCGGCCCGGTCGCCCTGTTCCGCCACACCGTCATCGTCCCCGAACTCGACACCGCCCACTCGCTCTGGGTGCAAACCCGTGACCTCGGCGGCGTGCTCGGACTCGAAATCTCACACAATCTGCAAGACCCCTGGAGCAAAGGACTCAAACGTATTTCAGAAATCGGCATGGTCCTGCTCAGCGCGCCACTATGGCTGCCGCTCATGGCCCTGATCACCCTGCTGATCTGGCTCACCGACCGCCGCAATCCCTTCTACGTATCGCCGCGGATCGGCCGCGCCGGCAAACACTTCTCGATGATCAAATTCCGCAGCATGCGCGCGGACGCCGAAGAACTGTTGCAACGCGAACTCGCATCCAACGAGGAACTCCGCATCGAATGGGAACAGTCATTCAAGCTACGCCAGGACCCACGCGTCACCCGGATCGGCCGCTTTCTGCGCCTGACCTCGCTCGACGAACTGCCGCAGTTCCTCAACATCTTAAACGGCACCATGTCGCTGGTCGGACCGCGCCCGCTGCCCGACTACCACGAGTCCGATCTGCCCGAGAGCATCATCCACATGCGCCAGGAAGTCCGCCCCGGCATGACCGGCCTCTGGCAAGTCTCCGGACGCAGCGACGCCGGCACCCCCGGCCTAGTCAAATGGGACGCCTACTACATCCGCAACTGGTCCCTCTGGCTCGACATCGTCGTCCTCGTACGCACCGTGCGCGTAGTCATCAGCGGACGCGGCGCGTACTAGATCGTCGTTCAACGAGGAGGCGATGGTGAATCCTGAACCCCACGAGATCCGCCAACAGATCGAAGCCAAGGCGCGCGAAATTGGCTTCGACACGATCGGCTTCACCAAACCCAAACTGGCCGAACGCGACCGCGAACGACTCGCCGAGTTCGTCGCCGGCGGCGAACACGGCACCATGGAATGGATGGCCAAACACCTGGACCGCCGCGGCGACCCGAAGACGCTCTGGCAAGACGTGCGCACCGTGATGGTGCTCGGTTCGAACTACGGACCCGACCACAACCCGATGGACAACCTCGTCGACAAAACCGCCGCCAACATATCCGTCTACGCGCGCCACCAAGACTACCACGACCTGGTAAAAAAACGGCTCAAGCAACTCGGCCGCTGGATGGCCCAAGAGTTCGGCTGCGAACTCAAAGTGTTCGTCGACACCGCCCCCGTGCTCGAAAAACCCCTCGCCGAACGCGCCGGCATCGGCTGGCAAGGCAAACACACCTGCGTCGTCTCACGCGAGTTCGGCTCGTGGCTGTTCCTGTCCGAAATTTTCACCACCCTTGAACTCCCCATCGACCAACCCGGCCGCGACCACTGTGGCAACTGCACCCGCTGCCAGGACGTCTGCCCGACCAAGGCCTTTCCCCGCCCCTACGCCCTCGACGCGCGCCGCTGCATCTCCTACCTCACCATTGAGCACGCCGGCCCGATCCCCCACGAGTTCCGCCGCGCCATGGGCAACCGCGTCTACGGCTGCGACGACTGCCTCGCCGTCTGCCCGTGGAACCGCTTCGCCAAACAAACCGCCGAACACGCCTTCATCGCCCGCGAAGATCTCACCGCCCCGCGCCTGCTGTCCTTTCTCGATATGGACGACGCCACCTTCCGCACCTTCTTCCGCAAGTCGCCGATCAAACGCAGCGGCCGCGAACGCTTTCTACGCAACTGCCTGATCGCCCTCGGCAACAGCGGCGACGCCGAGGAAACCACCACGAACGCGATCCAAGCGATGCTCGCCGACCCGTCGCCAATCATCCGCGGCGCCGCCGTGTGGGCGCTCCGCGAACTACTCGCCCCCGAAGTATTCAAGACCCTGCGCGCGCTCTGGTTCGAGGCGGAAACGGACGAGGAAGTTCAGGCCGAGTGGAACGCATCCGGGGACGTGCCAGAGGGGTAACAACGGTAAAGGCAACACGGGAAAACCGTGCTGCCCACAGTACATAATGACGACACCATGAAATTATGGTAGATTGCGCCATGAGGAAATTACCGATCTGGCTGCTACTTTTCTACACGACGCTTCTGATGACCTAAAGCATCTTGCGAAAAAGAACCGCTCCCACCCCAGTCCGTAGCATGGGCTTTGATCCTCTGACATCGAGTCAACCAGTGCGACGACGGTCGGCGGGCATAGGGGCGAGGTGGAAACACGTTATGGCAGAAGCTTGCCATAGAGTGGCAAGAGTTTGCCATAAGGTGGCGAGAGTTTGCCATACTATGGCAAGACCTTGCCATAGTCGATGGTCCGTCTAAAAACGGTTAGGACGATATAGCGCGCTTCGTCGTTCCGCCTCACTCGCCCAAGCCCCCAGGGCGTGTTCCCTCCTGACGAGCAACGACTGGCTACTCGCTACTCACTCGGCATCGGCACCGCCCAAGTCCAATCACCGGACTCGACATCCCGGTTCCCCCGAGCCTTGAACGAAACCCGCCCGCCATCATCGCGCTGGTTGGCCCCGACCGAATATAACACGTAGCCCTGCTCGGTTTTTGAATAGCTCAAGGCCTCGCCTTTGCGGCACACGTCAGCGGGCGGCTTTGTCATGAGAACGGGGATCAGGGCATCGAGGGTGTCGGGATAGGTTTTCTGCCGGAGGTTATAACGTTCGAGAGCGCACGCGGTCGCGGCAAGATCCAGCGACTGTTGCGCGTCTGCGGAGCGTATGTTCATGCTGCCGAGCCCGGGCAAGGTCATCTTGGCGAGAAAGTTTCGCGGCGTGGTTTTGCCGAGCAAGTCGTCCAAGTCCGGCATGCCGTTAAACTGACGTTCGCGCAGCGGCAGAATCTGGTAATCCAGCATCAGCCGTGCCCCCAAGGCTTTGTTATGGTCCCACACCCCGTCGGGCAACAGCATGCTCGCGCCCCCCATGGATGCTTGCCCGCCGACGAAGCCGAATCGGTCGGACGATTCCTGCGGTTTGGCCGTCTTCATGTAGTCGGCGCTGGCGATTTGAAGGGTGACCAGTTCGCAGTTCATCGCGCGTTCGGCGCGGGCGAGAAGTTCTTCGGATTGTAGCAAGGCTTGTAGTTCGGCGAGCTGCGCCTCCGACCATTCCCCGGACGCCAAACCCTCCCACACTGCCGAAAGTGTCATCTGCCAACAAGCGACTTCGACCAAGTGCCCGATCACTGTCGGATGTGAACCAACGGTGCGCGAGATTTGGCGCATCGTTTTAACCGCCCGCAGCGCCTCGTCCGGCTTGCCCGCGGCCAAGGCAGCCGAGGCGCGGACCGATTGAAATTTCTGGTGGCCCTCAACCTCACTGACAAGGGGTAGCCGCCCAGAGATGTTCTCAACAAAGTCGTCGCTGAACGCCACCGGCACCTGCGCATGCGGCCGAGAAGCGGCGGCGTCCAACTCGGCAAGCTCGGCCGCGAAGGGCGCGAACGCCGCAAGAATTCGCTCAGCCGGCGTTCCTTGTTCCGGCACCGTAAAGGAACTGCCAGCCGCCAGATTCGTGGCAATCGCGATCAAGTCCGCCCGCTCACCCATTGTCCAATCGGCAAGCCCGTCCAACCCTCGTGGAACCATTAGCCCCAAGAAACGTTGCCGGTTGACCTCGTCCGCGTAAACAAATTCGTTCCCGGCCAAGGGATCCCGAGGATCCAATGGCACCGCCTCAAAATCGAACAAGGCCGCGATCATCGGCGTGGTGGCAAAGTTCGAATCCGGTTCGGGCATGACCGGCACAAAAGCCTGCACATCCAATTCCACCTTTGCGTCCTCCAGATCCTGCCGCACCTGATCCCAGGCCTTCGCGCCAGAATGGTTTTCGTAAATCACCACGAACACCAGCACCGTGGCGACGACCAAAAGAAAGAGGAGAGCGTATTTAAAAAAGCGGCGCATGGTTTAAGAGAGGCGGATAAATGGATCGTTCGGCCCGGCAATCCAAGAGGGTTTGCGCCGAAAAAGCAACCCGGCCTGTAGCGCCGTCTTCTACTAGGTGGCGAGAGGAGAAAAGCCCCAAAGCGGGCGAGACAATGTAGCCCGGGGCAAGCGAATCTCGCTTTGGCGGGATGAGCGCAGCCCCGGGTTGTGGTGGGGGTGTTGAGGTTCCCCAACCGGGGGACGACAATAGGATTGGTTTTCTGGCCGAGCTTTTGTCGCACCCCCTTGGGGAGCCTCGGTCAACTTGTGCGATGGCCCACGGCTGTTGGTCGAGTGACGAATGATGAGTGTTGAATGTTGAGTTTTGAGTGTTGTGCCAGCTTCGCCCCTCAAAACTCAACATTCATCATTCATAACTCGTCACTCAAAAGATTCACGGCTCCGGGGACCGGCCACCACGGGGCTTGGCACCAGCCAGCCACCGCAGTTGACCAGTTGTGCAACCGAAGTCCGACAGGCAGCTAGCCCGCAGCCAACAGCCCGACAAAAGCGGCCGGGACACCCAGCACGAACGCGAATTAAAGTTGCAGGTTGCAAACTCCCACTCTAGCCTCGCCGAACTATGACAAAATCGAACGACGCTCCGAACGACTACGGCGACCATTTTCCCAATTCCAAAAAAGTGTACCGCAAAGGCACCCAAGCCGGCGTCCGCGTCCCTTTTCGCGAAGTCCACCTGTCCACCACCAAAACTGCCACCGGCGACGAGCTGCCCAACCCGCCGCTGTGGATGTACGACACCTCCGGCCCGTGGATGGACCCCGCCCTCGCCGACACGCTCGACGTGAAAACCGGACTCCCCGCCCTGCGCGCAGACTGGATCGAATCGCGCGGCGACACCAAAATTGAAACCGCCCCGCGCGGTTTCGTCGACGGCGACGACGGCGTCAAAGGCGCCGGCGCTCGCAACCCCTACCCCGGTCTCGAACGCGAACGCCGCGTCGCCAAACCCGGCGCCAACGTCTCGCAAATGCACTACGCGCGCAAAGGCATCATCACCCCCGAGATGGAATACATCGCCATCCGCGAAAACCTCGGCCGCCAAGAAGCCATGGAGCAGACCTACAAGCCGAGCAAACGCCAAGGCGGCGTGTTCCGCGAAGCTCAGTGCGGCGCCTCCAACGGCCTCAACCACCAACACCCCGGCAACCCCTGGGGCGGGAACATCCAAAAATTTATCACCCCCGAGTTCGTGCGCGATGAAGTCGCCGCCGGACGCGCCATCATCCCGGCCAACATCAACCACCCCGAGTGCGAACCGATGATCATCGGCCGCAACTTCCGAGTGAAGATCAACGCCAATATCGGCAACTCCGCCGTCACCTCCTCGATCGAGGAAGAAGTGGAAAAACTCCGCTGGGCCACCCTCTGGGGCGCGGACACCGTCATGGATCTGTCCACCGGCAAAAACATTCACGACACCCGCGAATGGATCATCCGCAACTCCGCCGTGCCGATCGGCACCGTGCCGATTTACCAGGCACTGAAAAAAGTCGGCGACGTGCCCGAGGAACTCACCTGGGAAATCTACCGCGACACGCTGATCGAACAAGCCGAACAGGGCGTCGACTACTTCACCATCCACGCCGGCGTGCTGCTGCGCCACGTTCCGCTCACCGCCCGCCGCTCCTGCGGCATCGTGTCGCGCGGCGGTTCGATCATGGCCAAGTGGTGTGTTTCGCATCACAAGGAAAGCTTCCTTTACACCAAGTTCGACGAGATCTGCGAGATCATGAAGGCCTACGACATCTCCTTCTCGCTCGGCGACGGACTGCGTCCCGGCGCGATCGCGGACGCCAACGACGAGGCCCAACTGGCCGAACTCGAAGTGCTCGGCGAACTCACCAAGACCGCCTGGGAACACGACGTGCAAGTCATGATCGAAGGCCCCGGCCACGTGCCGATGCAGGCGATCCAATACAACATGCAAGTCGAACTCGACGAGTGCCACGAAGCCCCCTTCTACACCCTCGGACCGCTCACCACCGACATCGCCCCTGGCTACGACCACATCACCAGCGGCATCGGCGCGGCGATCATCGGCTGGCACGGCTGCGCCATGCTCTGCTACGTCACCCCGAAAGAACACCTCGGCCTGCCCGACCGCGACGACGTCAAAGAAGGCGTGATCACGTATAAAATTGCCGCCCACGCCGCCGACCTCGCCAAAGGCTTTCCGGCCACGCAGGTGCGCGACAACGCCCTGTCCAAAGCCCGCTTCGAGTTCCGCTGGGAAGACCAGTTCAACCTCGCGCTCGACCCGGTCACGGCGAAGAAATTCCACGACGAAACCCTGCCCAATGAAGGCGCGAAAACCGCCCATTTCTGCAGCATGTGCGGACCCAAGTTCTGCAGCATGCGCATCACCGAAGACATCCGGGCCTACGCCGCCGAACAAGGCATCTCCGAAGACGACGCGGTGCAGAAAGGCATGGAGGAGAAGTCCGCCGAGTTCCGCGAAAAGGGTTCGGAAATCTACTCGTAGGCTGCGCCTTCGGGATGCCGGTTCCGGGATGCGGGATGCGGGTTCCGGGCTGCCTACACGCGCGACGACCGTAGTACGGCTATCTTGGCCGTACCGTCACGACAGCCTTCTAGGCTGGCGGAAATATCGGGATTCGGGTTTCGGGATTCGGGGCAAGAGTTTCGGGCACGCGCGACGTCCGTAGTACGGCCATCTTGGCCGTACCGTCACGCCAGCCTTCTAGGCTGGCGGAAATAGCGATGGCCTAAACCGTGAACCTGCCCGTAAGAACGGCATGGGGAATTCGCAAACCCTGCCATGAACCATGTACTCCTCTTTTTCGTCAGCCTTCTCTTATTCACCAGCGGCCTCACATCGTCCTTCGCCCAAGAGGCGACGCCGTGGGCCAAACGGTTTTCGTACGGCGACGCGGTTCAGGTAAAAAAGGATGTGATCTACGCCCGCCCCGAACCCGGCCGCAGCCTCAAACTCGATCTGTATTTCCCCGGCGAGCCCGCGAAAAAACCGCGACCGGCCATTCTTTGTTTTCACGGTGGCGGCTGGGAAGGCGGCTTCCGGCAACTACACCACGCCCACGCGGAGTATTTCGCCGCGCAGGGATTTGTCGCCGCAACCGTCTCGTACCGCCTGCGCCCCGAGGTGAACATCGACGGCTGTGTGCACGACGCAAAGGCGGCGGTCCGCTGGATACGGGCAAACGCAAAAGCCCATGGCGTGGATTCCGAACGCCACGGTCGGACATTATCTCAGCCGTCATCAACCGCAATCGGCTCGGGAGGCCCCTCGCCCTCCAGGCGAAAAATTTGAGTTCCGAGATTCAAATTACTGATCAATTGAAAGGCCGAAGGCCACACCACTCACTGATCACTTAAAAGGCCGAAGGCCACCCCGGTCACTGACTATTGATCACTGATTACTGATTACTCCAAAGGCCTCCGGCCTAATGCGTAATCGCACCCTTCGGCCGCTCTTCAATCTTCACTTTCAACGTCCGAGTCTTGCCCGCATTGAACAACTTCAACTCCACGTCCGAACCAATGCCGGCCAGATACAACTGGGTTTGAAAATCGAGAACGGAGAACAAGCGGACGCCGTTGAAGCTGACCAGAAAGTCGCCGTCCTGAACGCCGACCTTGGCGGCCGGACTCGGATCGTAGACGTCGTCGATGTACACGCCGGTATACGGACGCGCCACGCCGGGCTTGCCGGGAAATTTTTTGAACACGGCCGCGAGTTCCAGGATGGAAAAGCCGAGCCACGGACTCTGGGTACTGCCCTTCACCTTGAGCGTGTCGGCGATGTTGGCCAGAATCTGAATCGGCATGATGAACTCGATGCCGGGATTCGGCACGATCTTGGCCTCGCCGTTCAGCCGCGGCGTGAGCATGCCGACCACCCGTCCTTGCAAGTCGACCACCGGGCCGCCGTAGGCTTCGGGGTGCACGTTCAAGCTGGCTTGGATAAAGGTGGAGGTGAGGTCGTTCTGGTAACATTGCCGGTTCGGGGTGGCGGAGAACACGCCGGGCGCGAAGGTGCGCACCGCCCCCGCCGGGTCGCCAACCGCGATGGCGATCTGACCCGGTTGAATGATCGCCGCATCGTACTGATATTTCGGCACGGTGTATTCGGGCGGGCGGCGTTTGGGAAACACTTCGAACTTGAGCAAGGCCAGGTTGAGCGTCGGTTCAGTGCCGACCACCGAACACAAGGTCTTGCGCAGGTCGCTGGTCTCCACGTCGATCACATGATGCAGTTCGCCGGCCTCGTCGAGCAACAGATGACGCGCGGTAAGAAAGTAACCGTCCTCGTCGAGCGCGAAGCCACTGCCCGAACGCAAGGCGCGAAAGCCTTTATAAGGGGAGGTCCGCCCGGTGTGACGCCAGGCCGCATCTTTGGCGGCCGAGAGCCCATTGGTGCCTTCCACGTCCGCCTCGGCAGCCGGATCGGCTTCGTAGACGGTGACGCAGACCACGCTCGGATAGGTTTTCGCCGCGACTTTGGTGTAGGCGTTTTGGAGTTTCAGCGCGAAATTGAGATCTGGGTCCGCTTGTTCCTCTGGAGCCACCGGCTTGAGCTGAACCTGAGCGCAGGTCACACCGGTCAGGAACGAGAGAAGAAGAGCGGTGGCGATTAGTCCGGTCCATTTTTTCATGCCACACTATAACCCATGGTCTGCATTTCGCACGTGTGAAAAGAAGCCCTTCGCGTCCCTTGGACGGACCGCTCCTGAAACGGTTGGACCACGGAGAGCGCAGAGGGCACGGAGAAGGACAACGTCGTTCCTACGCGATGCGGGTTGCGCGATGCGCGATGCGGGCTGTGTGATGCGGGCTGCGCGATGCGGGTTGCGGGCTGCGGATTGCGCGCTGCGCCCTCGTGGCTGCCGGCTTCTCACCAAGCCCGAGAACACCTGTCTGTTCCGTGGGAAAACGGCAGGACTCTCGTGCTTGTTCAACCCCGGGCTCGCCTCCACCCGAAAAGTATGAGAATCGGCGGAACAAACTTCCCACTATGACAGCTCCCGCCTCCGCTTCGTTCGCCAATCAACGTGTACTCGTCACCGGTGCCTCCGGCGGTATTGGCGCCGGAATCGCCCGCGCGTTCGGCGCGCGGGGCGCCAAGGTCGGCGTTCATTATCACACCCGCGAGGCGGGCGCGCACGCGACCCGCGACGATATTCTCGCCGCCGGTGGCGAGGCGGTTTGCCTGCACGCCGACCTGCGCGACATGGCCGCCTTGGAGCGGGTGTTTGACCAGACCCTGAACGCGCTGGGCGGACTCGACATCTTGATCAACAACGCGGGCGTGGTGTTGAAAGCCTCCATTCTCGACACATCCGCCGCGCATTGGGACGACACGATGGCGATCAACCTGCGTGCGCCCTACTTGCTTTCCCGTCTGGCCGCCGCGCATTGGTTGAAGCAGGAGCAGGCGGGCGTCATTCTGCACAACACCTCGATTCACGGCAGTTTGAGCGCGGAATATTTCAGCGCCTACGCGACTTCAAAGGCGGCGTTGGAAACCCTGACCAAAGTGCAAGCGGTCGAGTGGTCGCCATCCATCCGGGTGAACGCGCTGGCCCCCGGCGTGGTGCCGGTCGAACGCCAGCAGGAATACCTCGAACAAACCAAAGAGCTCTGGCTGCCGTCGATTCCGGCCGGGCGCTACGGCACGGTGGAGGAGATGGCGTCCTTGGCGATATTTCTTTGTGGCCAAGACGCCGGGTGGATTACCGGCCAAACCTTTGTCGCCGATGGCGGAACCTTGGCGCGGATGAATCTTCCAGTGCGGCCGCAACCGCCGGCGCCGCCGTTGCCTTGATGCGGGATGCGGGGCGCGGGATGCGGGGAATTGGTCACCAACGCATGTTGCCCGAATTGCACTGACTTACCGGAGATTAAAGTGGGGGGCCGGCCCCGCCCGGGCGACTATCCGCGAGGCACCAGCAAGGACGCGCAAGGCACGCGACTTGGGACAATCTCGAACCAAGGACCATCGGCTCGGCAGGCCCCTCGCCCGCCAGCAAGGCGCGGACTAGTTCGAACCCAAGGCCATGCGCAGGTCTTCGATGAACTGCTGTTCGCCTTCGCTCACGCGGGTGCCGCCGATGCCGAGAAAGCCGCCTTCCTTGGCCGCGTTCGACACATGGCTGGCGATGCCGTTTACCCATTCCTTGAACTCACTCACCGCTTGTTCGGTGGCGCCGGACGGCAGCACATGCGCCACCCGTCGGGCTTCGTCGAGTGCGAGCACAATCAGTTCTTCGCGGCGCTTTACCTCATGCGAGGCCATCTTCGCCTTGAACGCGTCGCGCTGCGCGAGCGCGCGTTCTTTCGCAGCGGCGCGGTCAGCTGGGTTCGGGGCGATCGCGCTGATCAGGGCATTGTCAGGGTAGGTTTTTACCCCTTCCATCATCGCCTGTACGCTGGCAAAGGATTCCTTCATGGTGCCGAACAAACCGCTGGTTCCAGCACAGGCGGCGGCCGTTCCGACCAAGATGGGGAGCAGGTTGATGGATTGCCAATCGCTGGCATTGTAATTTGATTCAATGGACATGCCAAATGCTACCGCATTCCAAGCCGTTTTTAAAACTCTGAACCCAAAAAACGCGCCCCCAGTCGCGTCCCAAGTTCTTGGGAGCACGCCGTTTGATCGAACAAAGAAATGGAAAAGAGTATCCAAACAGGGCGGATAATCGAACGATTGAACGGTTCCGCCGGTCCAACTCTCTTTCGTACCACCTCTTCTTCCAACGTCTCTCCCCGCCTCTGAAACCCGCCTGAAATAGGAATGTTGTGACCACCCATCAACGATCTCCGATGCGATACGCGGCCCACAAGGTCTGCGCCTATCCCTACTGGATCAGTTGGATGATCGGCACCCTGGCCCTGTGGGTTCTGCTAACGTGGAATCTCTTCAGCAGTGTCAGCTTCGCGGCGGTGTTCGAACAGTGGACAGCGATCCCGCTGGTGATTCTAAGCTACGTGGCCACGGCCGGTTTCGGAATTTTCGTAGGCGTCACGGTTGTCTCATGGGTGGTGCTCCCCCGCTGTCGACGGTTTAATGGCGCCCCCTACAAGCCGGAGGAGCGGGTGCTGATTCTCGCCGGCCCGCATGCCGGTTCAGAGGCCCTGATCATCACCATTGAACCGGGGCAAGGAGGGGATCCCGTGTTGGACGCGTTCGTGGACACTCCGCCAGAGAATCTGCCAAGGAACAAGCCGAGACGGGTGCTCCTCGATGACTATTCCGTATTGCGGCTCAACCACGAGGGCAAATCGGATCGCCCCCGCCCCCCCCACTTGGCTTCTTGATTAACGAACCGGTTGCGTGCATGGCACGACACATGAGCAAACAAGAACTCATCCAAGCCCGAACCCCGCCCGGTTTCCGCGACTACTTGCCGGAGACCATGCTCCATCGCGAACGCCTGATGGGCGTCGCCCGCGAGGTCTACCGCTCGTTCGGTTTCAGTCCAATCGACACGCCCGCGCTCGAGTACTTCGAAGTGCTCGCGGGCAAAGGCAGCGAGGAGACCGACCGGCAAATGTTCAATTTTCAGCAAGGCAAACGCCATGTCGCGATGCGCTTCGACCTGACCGTGCCGCTGGCCCGCTTTGTCGCCCAGTACGCCGGCCAGCTCGGCCTGCCATTCAAGCGCTATCAGATCGCGCCGGTCTGGCGTGGCGAACGGCCGCAACGCGGACGCTACCGCGAGTTCATCCAATGTGATTTCGACACCATTGGCAGCACCTCCGTGGTCTCCGACATCGAGATGATCCAAGTGGTTCATCAGTTGTTCTGCGCGCTCGGTTTTGCCGAACGCGGCTTCACCATCCGGGTCAACAACCGCGAAGTTCTGAGCGGGCTGTTGGAAAAACAAGGCTTGCTCGACCAGTCCACCGTCGTTCTGCGCGCGCTCGACAAGTTGCCGAAAATCGGCGCCGAAGAAGTGGCCAAGGAAATGGCCGGACTCGGCCTCAGCACCGAACAAGCCGCGTCCGTACTCGCGCTCGCCGACTGCAACAATCTCGACGAGCTCGCCCCATTGGTCGCCGGCAACGAACGCGGCGAAGCCGGCGTGGCCCGGCTGCGTCAGATCATCGACGGCGCCATTGCCGGCGGCGTCGCCCCCGAACGCCTGCAACTCGACGTGTCCATCGCCCGTGGACTCGACTACTACACCGGCGTCATCATCGAAACCTTCCTCAACGAACTGCCCGGCATCGGCAGCGTCTGCTCCGGTGGCCGCTACGACAACCTCGCCGGTCTCTACACCAAGCAACACCTGCCCGGCATCGGCGCTTCGCTCGGGCTCGACCGCCTGCTCGCCGCCATGGAAGAACTCGAGATGCTCGACCCGGTGAAAACCCCCGCCGACATTCTCATCGTCTATTTCGACAAAGACCGCCTCGCCGACTACCTCGCCATGGGCGACACCCTGCGCGCCGCCGGCGTCGCCACCGAACTCTATCCCGACCCAAAAAAGATCGGCCAGCAATTGAAGTACGCCGACCAACGTGGCTTCCGCTTCGCCCTGATCGCCGGCGGCACCGAGTTCGAGGCGGGCGTCGTCCAGTTGAAGAACCTCGCGACCGGCGAGTCGCAGGAGTTGAAGTTGGAAGAGGTTCCGGTCGTCTGCCAATCGAAGGACTAGCATGTCAGATCTCCTCAATAGACTATCAAAGCCGGAACTTCTTTGGTCCACGAGAAACAAAGCAGGATCTCGATCCTGCTTGCAAGATACCTGTATTTCGATTTGGAAGAATGAAAACTCTAATGCCTAGGAAAAAGCCCACATTTGTCAGCTTGTTCAGCGGTTGTGGGGGATTTGATCTCGGATTCAAGCAAGCCGGGTTCAAGTCACTAGGTTCGTTCGACATCGATCCCACTGCCGTGAAGGTACACATTCGCAACATTGGAGCGAACTGTTTTGTGACGGACCTCCAGAAGGCCTCGCTAACTACAAAGCAATTGGGCCGACCCGATGTCGTAATCTCGGGCTCCCCATGTCAGGGCTTCTCAAATCTGGGGAAGCGAAATCAGTCGGACGTGCGCAATCGCCTCCTTTCGCGAGGTGCCGAAATCGCGGTCGGCCTTCAACCGGAGGTCGTCGTACTCGAAAATGTAATGGGAGTACTCAGCCCTGGATTGCGGGCTCACTTTGATAGAGCGATTTCGATCCTTGAGGGTGAGGGATACCAGACAACAGTTCATAAAATTAAATGTAGTGACTACGGCGTGCCTCAAATTCGAAAACGGGTTCTTGTGGTTGCAAGCCTTAACCCGGCGATCTGCAACCTGGAGATTGTCTCGAAAGCCGAACTGGCATTGGAAGGGCGACTGGAGGGGGTGAGTGCTTGCAGCAACCATGAGCCGGTCAGTTTAAAAAAGGGTACGAAACCATTTCGAATCGCGAAGCGGATTGCCCAGCACCAGAAGCTGTGCAATGTCAGGGGCGGGGATCGTGCAGTACCTACTTGGGAAATACCGGAAGTTTTTGGTCCCACGACAAATGAAGAGCGTGCGGTCCTAATAGCCATGCGTCGGTTACGCAGGCAAGTACGCCTGAGGCCAAACGGAGACGCGGACCCTCTGACAATCACGACTATAAAAAAAGAGTGTGGTGAAATGGCTGGGAAAATAATTAAAGGATTAGCAGTGAAAGGATTTGTCCGTCAAATCGGTCGACGGTATGATTTGGCTCACACTTTTAATGGGAAGTATCGACGTTTGTCTAAAGGGCACCCCTCACCTGCTGTAGATACCCGCTTCGGAACGCCCGGCTACTTTCTGCACCCAGAGGAGCACAGAGGTTTTTCTGTACGTGAAGCCGCGAGAATCCAGGGATTTCCGGATAATTTTATTTTTGAAGGACCATTGTCTGCACAATACCGATTAGTTGGTAATGCCGTCCCCCCGCCTGTCGCAAAGGCTCTAGCTATGGCCATAAAGAGAACTGGTCTATAAGCGATGACGACTCCTGAGAATATCGATGACTTGGTTGCACTCTGGACGAAAAAGTCAAGAGGGACGTTTGACCTACATATGAAACTTGATCTCTTAAAGTTTCTGCAAAAGTATCTATACTCTCAGTACGAGCCATTCCCTGAAAAGCCGGACTACATGGACCGTCTTTTCACCTGGGTCAATCAGGTCGATGATGACCGTGATAAGAAGCTTTTGTTTGAACTGGCTAGTTGGTTGGTCTTTATTGGCCAGCATGAAATGCATTCCTTCTACAGGTCCTCATATCTGGAAAAGGTAATACCTTGGGTCGTCGACATTGACAATATTGATATCACCTCTAGCTCGGTATCCAGTCATATCGAAGCAGCATTGAAGAAGACATTTTTTGGGAGTATCGCAGGAATGGAGATGGGGAGCTATTGTCGCCAGAATGGGATTTCGGGGCAAAGCATCCGGCCAGACTTCCGAGAGCACAGTATGATCGGAGATCCCGCTTCATTGAGGAAGTTTCTGTCTGGGCAGAAGACCCCGTTTGAGCGAATAGTCGCTGTAGAGGATTTCGTTGGTTCAGGCTCGCAGATGGAAGCCGCTAGCAGCTATCTGTGTAAGCTGACAAAGTACCCTGTGCTGTTGACGCCCATTTTAGTCGCAAAGGAGGGCGATCGCGTCGGGCAAGAGCTCGCTGCAAAGCATTCGCACATTTCGTTCTGTCCACTTTTCAAACTGCCTTCGGATGTGGCGGTCCCGATTGACGATTACGGTATTGAGCCCCCATTTATTAAAAGCCTTCGTGAAATGCTGAAAAGGGTCTATAGTTCAACTCAGGGCAGAACTCCAACTGAGCTACTTTTCGGCCCCTATGGGTTCGAGGGAATTGGTTCGCTCGTATTGACGTACTTGAATTGCCCTGACAATGTCCCGCCAGCGATTCATCATAAAAGTGACTCGTGGGAGCCACTATTCCGGCGAGCCTCTAGGGAGTCCTGATCTATGTCACCCGTTTTACGAAATCCGTTTCAAGTTCTCTACGCGACAGAAGGAATAACTAAGGCTGATTTCCCTGAGATATTTAGCCCAGTTTTGCTCCCTCTTGTACGGCCACTTTTTCAAACTGGCAACGTAATCCTGAGAGGAACCCAAGGCACCGGAAAGTCTATGCTCCTCGCATTACTAGACACAGACGTCCGTTTGGCTTTTTGGCGGCATGGAACCCACGCATATCCTCTGGAGCCCGAATTTTGTCGTTTCATTGGGGCAGGTATAAACCTGTCTAACAGCCTTGTTTTGAAGTTTACAGAACGCGACTTTGGGGGTGATTCCATTTCGCGATCACAGGCGGTCTTTTCTGACTATCTGAACACTTGGGTTCTACGAGACCTACTTGGTGCACTTCAGCGATTCATTCACGATGCCCCGCCTACTCGACTGCATGAGTGCGGGATTTCGGCAAGTGACACCAACCTTAATCGAGCCGTGAAGATACTTGCACGATCAGAAATTTGTGGCGGCTTACTTGGCAGTGCGAGAACTGTTTCGGAGGCAATAGTCGCGCTGACGAAGCGACAAAGGACCTATTTAGACTTCATCAACTTCAGGATCGATGAGATCCCTAGCGATATTTGGTCAACAATTACAGGTATCGGCGAGCCGCTCTCATTCGCGGCAGAAGTGTTGAGAGCTGAAAATGTGCTGAGTCAAGATACGGAAGTATTTGTGACTATTGATCAATGTGAAGAACTACTTAGATTGGACCAATCGGATTCTACTGATCGCCAATATGCCGGATTCCTCACGATGCTGGATAAGCTCATAAGCGCCCGAGAAAAGGCGGTTTCTTATCGCCTCGGAATAAGGCCGAATGCCGTCTGGAAAGGTAAGAGCGAGGAGGTCAGGGACTATTCGAGTGTCGACTTAGACGCCCTGCTCAGCGGCAAGGAATATGTAAAGACCATGTTTCCCCGACTGGCGAGAGATGTCTTTAAGCGGCGTCTTGCCCGTGTCGGCATTCATGACGAGCTACCGGCTGATAAAATACTTAAAGCATATTTTGGCGCTTCGCCGAACATGGAAGAACGGGCCAAGAAGTCCTACGCTAAAAATCAGCCCAAACGCGTAATTAAAATCGAAGAAAGTTGGCCTCGGCATATTGGGCCAATACTAATTGGACTCGCTAACGAAAGTATTTTATCGGCAAAACTAGGAGAAGCGTGGGTTCGGCAAAATATTGAAAAGCTAACGCCCGAGGAACTTAATTTCAGCCCAAAAGAGCTACCCTGGGAGAGTGATGCTAAGCGATGGTGGAGAAAGGAACGCCGGCCTATTGCTGTTTTACAAATTGCCGCCAGTAGCGGCGAGAGGATGCGCCACTATGGATATAAGGACATATTGTCTCTTTCTGGTCGTAATATATTGATATTTGCCCTAATTTGCCAGAAAATCTGGGAATCTTGGGTTTCATCGTTGGATCACGGGAGCCAAAAAGGTTCGCAAATCCCCCAACCGTTCCCTGAGGCTCGTCAGGGAGTCGGGATCCAAGTAGCCAGCAAGATCTGGCACAGCAAAATATCAGCATCACCATCTGGCGACACACTGGCTCGCTTTATAGATGTTCTCGGCAACCGCTTGCGTATTCAGCTTCGCGGAGACAAACGGATGTCCTATCCCGGAGCCAATGGAATATCTTTATCCAACGGCGACCTAAGCTCTGACTCAGAAATAGAAGCTTTATTAAATGACGGAGTCGCAGAGGGCTTTCTGCAAATGTTTCCTCACACCCCCAAAACTGCATCCCGCGGAAAATCTAAGAAGTGGTATCTCCATCCGATTTTATCGCCATATTTCCAGATCACGGTCCCACACACGAAGGAACCAATATATTTAAAGATTTCTGACCTTAGAAAGTGGCTCGAAGGAAAGTATGTGGTTGCAAGTCTTTCCGCCAGTAAGACGAGAGGTATTAAAAAGAGAAATCAGAGCCAGTTAGACCTTTTTGATGAAGGTCAGTTCAATTGACTGCAGCTTATCGACCGAGCGGCTCACTTGAGTGGCTGGCCTCCAAACTGGGCTCCGTTTCGAGCTGGTCAGTGATTGGCACCATTTCGGTTGAAGAAAGGTCTCTTTCATCGATTGCTGAGTTAAAGAGGATTGGAAAGCTGGGGGTCTCGGCTTTTTTCCAAATTGAACCATCTCTTTTACGCCAGCCCAATCGTTTTCGAATATCCACCATAAGCAAATTAGCTGAGCGTCAGCGTGAGGCGCTAGCCATAGCACCCTGCGTCGATATTTGCCATATAGAGTTGCTTTGCAGAGAGACCAAGCTCATCTCCGCTTGCCTGCAAAGACTTAAATTATCTAAGCAAAACATTATTATTGATATTTCCAGCATGCCCAAACGTTTTTTCTTCCCCTTAGTTGCATTGGCTTTGCGTTCGGGAAATTTTGAAAACGTAATGGTAACGTATACCTCTCCAGCAAAGTACGGCGATCCTCTCGCGGAAGATCCTTTACCATGGGACGCGTTGCCAATGTTTGGCGCTACCGACTTACAGCCTGGGAAACAAAAGCTCATAATCGGTGTTGGATATCAATCACTGCGACTCCGTGAAATTGTAGAGGGGGCAGATTTTAGCGCCGACAATGTAGAGTTACTGTTCCCAGTGGCTACTAACCGTGGCTATCTTAAAAACTGGGAGTTTGTGAGACAAGTTTACCAAGAGCTCGGGCCTCTTCCGGAAGCATCAATTAAGAGAGTCTCGGCGAACAATGTTTCGAATGTTTTCGACCGTCTCGTCGCTATAACGAATAATGGTGTATACCACTCTGTACTTGCCCCTTATGGTCCCAAGCCGGTTTCCCTCGCAATGTGTCTTTTCGGGATTTGGTGTCAAGACATGGGTGTACCGGTTAAAATTGGATACACTCAACCGCAGGTTTACAGCGATGAGTACTCAAAGGGGCAATCGTTGACACCAAATGGGTTGCCAGAGGTCCATGCTTTTTGCCTTCGTGTGGAGGGCAGAAATCTCTATGAGGCTTAAGCTTGGCCACCTCCCTTCGGATCCGCCGAAACTTCGGTTCATTTTCCCCCTTCACAAACGCCAGTTTGCGGGGATATAATTCACCTGTGAAACAGACATTCGATAAACACTAGGTTCGACGGCACAAGCCGCCGTGAGTTTCCTCGTTGATCGCTATCGCTACAAGCCGTTCCCGGCTCGATGGCCACCGCACCACCACCTAAATCAACTAGAGGAAACAAATCACATGAACCCAACGAATCAAATATCCACCGCAGACACCCTGCGAAATCGTCGCGAACGCGCGGCCAGCCTGAAGAACGCATCGCGTCTTTTTCAATCCGCAAAACGCATTCGCGCGACCAAACAAGTCTGCCGCGCGGTGCAACGTTCCCGACGCCACGCCGGCGGGATCCAAGCACTGCTCGCCGACATTCGACGCGAACACCGGCACCGCCATATCGCCTATTGCGAACTACGCGGCACCCCGCGCGAGCGCATTGAAACACCCCGCCCGGACAATCTGCCGAGCGAGGCGTTGATCCAAAAACTCAAAGAGGAAATGAGCGCGTTCGGGCGCGCCGCTTCCGCGTAAGACAAAAAACAGAACCAAACCCGCCGGCCGCCCAGAACGAAAAACGGCCGGCGGTTCCCGACTTGCTCCGGTAGCAAAGTGGCCTATGCACCTGTCTCTAAAACAGGCTATGAGGGTTCAATTCCCTTCCGGGGCACCATTTTTCCAGAAACCACGAAGTGGTTCCATTCACAATTCCCCATTCATCATTCGTCATTCGTCATTCATCATTCGTCATTCAAAAAGGCCGAAGGCCGTCCCCATTCCACCTTCCATCTTCCACCTTCATCTTCCCCAAAATGAATTCCCCCACCTTCGATATCGGACTCAACCTGAGTAGCGACCGCTTCCGCAACGACCTCCACGACGTGCTCGAACGCGCGTTCGACGCTGGCGTCGCCGGCATGCTGCTCACCGGATCCAACGCCGCCGACAGCCGCGCCGCGCGCGCCCTCTGCGACCATCACCCCGAACGCCTCTGGAGCACCAGCGGCTGCCATCCGCACGACGCCGCCCGTTGCGACGACGCCGCCTTCGCCGCGATCACCAAACTCGCCGCCGACCCGCAGGTGCGCGCCATCGGCGAATGCGGCCTCGACTTCAACCGCGACTTTTCGCCGCGCGACGACCAAGAAGCCGTGTTCCGCCGCCACCTCGGACTCGCCCGCGACACCGGCAAACCCCTGTTCCTCCACGAACGCGACGCCGCCGAACGCTTCCTCGCCATCGTCGACGAAGAAGATGGCCCCTTCCACGGCGTCGTCCATTGCTTCACCGGCGACGAAGCCACCATGCACGCCTATCTCGAACGCGGCTACCACATCGGCATCACCGGCTGGATCTGCGACGAACGCCGCGGCACCCACCTGCGCAGCCTCGTTCGCGACATTCCCGCCGACCGCTTGCTGATCGAAACCGACGCCCCCTACCTCACCCCGCGCACTCTGCGCCCCAAACCAAAAGGCGGCCGCAACGAACCCGCCTTCCTGCCGCACATCGCCGCCGCCATCGCCGAATGCCGCGGCGAATCGCTGGAAGAACTCGCGTCCGCCACCACCGCCAACGCGCGTCGTCTGTTCGGCGTGGAATAAGCCCGCGCCCGCTATGGCAAAACCTTGCCATCGTGTGGCAGAACCTTGCCATACTATGGCAGGACTTTGCCATACTATGGCAAACCCTCGCCATACCCTTCAGAGACCCTGGCAGGTAACGCCGAATTCATTCGGCGTTCGTCGTGGCGGAATTCATTCCGGTCACACGCTGTTTCGAAGACGTGGCCGTCCGGCAGCCTCTGTTCGCCGAACGAGAAACTAGTAAATCCATCCGAACTCATGAATCCGCCCCCTTGACCTGCCGTCTTAATAGGACAACATAGAGTAGGAGCTAACCCATATGAAACGTAGAATCTTTACCACCAAACTTCTCGCCGCCGCCGGACTCGGCCTGGCCCTCGCCCCGATCCAATCGCTGGCGAAAGTCATCGAAAAATTCGAACCGAAAAGCATCATCGGCGACGGCAAAGACGGTCGTGTGTCTAAAAAGTGGACCCAACCGGTGCGCGAACGCAATATCCACAAGGTCCGCGTCATCCTCGAACGCCGCTCCGGTGGCGACAACACCTACGTCAACCTCCGCTTCGGCGAGAAAGGCGAAGCCGTTGAAAAAGGTCGCCGCGTGTACATCCGCACCGACAAACGAGTCACCGAAACATTCATCGTCAACCAAACTCCCGGCGGCCAACCCCTCGTCCTGAACGCCTATAACGGTGAAGTCTACATCCGGCTCGTCGACACGCATGACGAATAAATGCAACTAGCCGGTAAACGCGCGCTGGTCACCGGCGCGGCGGTTCGCGTCGGCAAAGCCATCGCGCTCGAACTCGCCCGGCAAGGCGTCCACATCGGCCTGCACTTCGGACGCTCCGGGGAGCACGCCCGACAAACCCAGTCAGAACTCCAAGCACACGGCGTTCGCGCGCCGCTGCTGCAAGCCGACCTAGCCAACGCGCAGCAAACCGCCGAGCTCCTGCCCGCCGCCGCCGCCGCGCTCGACGGCCCGATCGACATTCTGGTCAACAGCGCCGCCGTCTACCTTGACGGCGGCTTGAGTGAAACCACGCTCGAGATGTGGGACCGCGAGTTCGCCATTAACCTGCGCGCGCCCTTTCAGCTCTCCCAAGCCTTCGCGGCACAGACCAGTGCACCGGCAGGCAAAGATCGCACCATCGTCAACATTCTCGACGCCCGCAGCAACCGCCCGGCCGCCGACCATTTTGCCTACCGGCTAACCAAGGCCGGGCTGGAAACCATGACCAAAAACTTGGCGGTCGAACTCGCGCCCGCCATCCGCGTAAACGCGCTCGCGCTCGGCGCGATCCTGCCACCGCCCGGCGCGTCCGAAGGGCATCTCGACCGCATCGCCGCCGAACGCATCCCCCTGCAACGGGCCGGCAACGCCGAACTCGTCGCCAAAAATGTCGTGCACTTATTAACACAGGATTTTCTCACCGGCGTGGTGATTCCACTCGACGGCGGCGAGTTTCTGTAGCTAAGATTTCCGGGTCGGAGTTCAACCCGGAGCTCTCACTCTTAAGCTTATGAGCACCCACATTTCCGGACAAACAAAAGAGGCCGTCGAACTCGACACGCCGTGGAATGTCATTGTGTGGAACGATCCGATCAACCTGATGCCCTACGTCACGCGGGTCTTTCAAAAAGTGTTCGGCTACTCGAACGAACTCGCCACCAAATTGATGCTCGAAGTACACCACAACGGCAAATCCCTAGTCGCGTCCGAAGCCCGCGAACGCGCCGAGTTCCATCTGTTGCAACTCCACCAATACGGCCTGCAAGCGACCCTCGAAAAGACGGAAAGCTGACGCTCGACGCAGCTGAGAATGAAAGCCAAGCGAAAGAAAAACGGGACCGTCGAACTGTCGTTCGCCACCGAAGAGGCCGCGATCCTACTCGAGCTGCCGCGCCAACTGCGCGACACCTTGATCCGTCAGAACGAAGCCGACCCGGCGACCGCCCGCCTGCTGCCGCGCGTGTCGACCAACCCCAAAGTTGCCGCCGAGTACAAAGCCTTGGTCGGCGATGAACTGCGCCGTTCCAAACTTGAACGCGTCGACGAGTTCGAAGCGACGATCCGAAACGCCGAGGTCGGCCGCAGCAAGGTCCTGTTCAAACTCAGTCCGGAAGAATACGAAATCTGGATCGGCTTCCTCAACGACATGCGCCTGATGATTGGCAGCCAACTCGACATCACCGAGAACTGGGATCCCGACTTCGACACGCTGGATCCCGACGAGTGGCTCTACCTAGTTCTGACCAGCATGCAGTGCGAACTGATTGACTTGGGGTTTTAACGGCTCAAGCTCCAAGGGCGAGACAACGTGGCCCGCGGGTGGAGTGAGGTACGAACGAAACCCCAGGATTGTCCGGAGTGGACCGAGGCGCCCCAACGGGGTGCGACAAAACCTCGGGCAGACCGCTCCGCAGAGGCAAAAGAATGTGAGGCAAAGGAATGGTGGTGTTCTGGGGCTTGGTCCGGTGGAATTTCGGATGAGAGATTTCGCGTGGCTCCGCGTTTTTCCGCGGTCCAACATCCGTGTTCATTCCGCGTGAAAAGTCAGCGGAGAATCCGCCCTAACTATAACTAACTAGCCAAAGATATTTAAAATTTTGAAGGTCATCGAACCGACGCCGAACTTTCTACGACGAACCACGGAGTGGTGGTAAGAAATTAGCCCGGGCGCCGAGACCCATCGATGCAAACGCCGAAGCGGCTACGAAGCCGCCAACAGCCAAACCAACCCGCGTCGATGGTTGCTTGAACATGGTTTTAAAAAACCATGTCGGTGGGCCACCCTCTATAAATCCCTGATAAAACTGTAACGCCATAACACGCTTCATACCTTGACCCAGGACCACCCACGGTCATGATTTAGCCTAACTTAAACAAACAGTATTATCATGGCAGACCTCCTCGGACTTCTCGACTCTCTCATTAAAAGCGCCGCCGTTCCCGAACGCGCAAAAGACGCCGCCGGCACAGCCAAAGACGTGGCGGGCGATGTGTTCGGCACCGCCACCGACGGCCTAAAAGACGCCGCCGGCAAACTCAACGAAGCCACCGGACTCGGCGATAAAGCCGACGACCTCGTCGGCAGAGTCTCCGGCGGCAAAAGTGCCGGCGACCTCGTCGGCCAAGCCAAAGACATGGTCACCGGCAACAAAGCCGCCGCCGGCGCCGTCCTCGGCGGACTCGGCCTGCTCCTCTTCGGCACCAAAGGCGGACGCGGTCTCGCCAAAGGCGCCGCCGCCGCCGGTGGCGCCGCCCTCATCGGCGGACTCGCCTACAAAGCCTTTCAAAACCACAAAGACGGCAAGCCATTGATCAAACGCGATGCATCGGAAGACCTCTGGGACCTCGAAACACCGGCCGAAACCGACTTCGCCAAACGCGACAAAGCCCACGCCGAACACTACTTGCGCGCGATGATTTCCGCCGCCTCCGCCGATGGAAAAATCGACGGCACCGAACGCGCTCGCATCCTCTCCGCCCTCGACGAGTCCGAACTCGAACAGGACGCGCTCGACTTCCTCAGCGCCGAGTTCGCCACCCCCGCCGCCGCCGAGTCCTTCATCTTCGCCGCCGAGGACCCCGCACTCGCCAGCCAGATTTATACCGCCGCCCGCCTCACCATCGATCCGGACAGCGACGCCGAGAAAGCCTACCTGTTCGATTTGGCGCAGAGCCTCAAGCTCGACAACGACCTCGTCGCCCATCTCGAGTCCGCCGTCGACGCGGCGCGTGAACAAGAAGCGTAAAACGCTCCTTGGCCAGATCGGCCGCGCCTTCCCAAGCCGGCCGTCAGGTCGGCTTTTTTCATTTCCAGATTTCACCCCATCATTCTCCAAAGACCATGAGGGACTCACCAAACGGGATCGGGTTAGGCCACCGGCCATCCCGACGCGGAGCAGTCTGCCCCCGCGCCCCGTTCATCCTCATCAGGCGCTGCGGGGACCCCCGGATTGGTTGCGCCAAGCGGCGTGGCCAAATCTCCTGTTCCACCCCGAGGCCACCCCTAACCCGAGGCGGACGCCAATGAACGCTAAACCAGCTTGTCCATCAACTGCGTCGCAATCACGAACACAAATAGAAAGCCACACAGGTCCGTCGTCGTCGTCAAAATCGGACCACTGGCCATTGCCGGATCTTTGCCGAACTTCTTCAACAGCAAAGGGATCGTGCCGCCAAGCGAGACCGCGATCAGGGTGTTGAACGCCAGCGCCGTCCCAACCACAAGTCCAAGCCAAGGGTTGCCGCGCCAGACCGTGGCGATGATCGATATCAGCAGACCGAGCACGAGACCGTTGATCACGCCCACCGCCGCCTCCTTGCGCAGCACACGGACCACGTCGACCGGACGGGCGAGACCCAGGGACAGTTCGCGGATGCTCACCGCGATCGCCTGACTGCCGCTGCATCCACTGATGTTCGCGACCATCGGGAAGAAGATGCCGAGCGCGATCACCTTTTGTAGCGTGTCCTCGAAGTAGGCGATGATGCTGATACTGAGAATGCCAAGCAGCATGTTGACGCTCAGCCAGGCGAGGCGGCGGCGGGCGCGTTCGAACACCGGCATGGTGCGAATCTCTTCACCACCGACGATGCCGCTCACCTTGAGCAGCGAGGCGCCGGCCTTGTCGGCGCCGGCTTCCTCCACGTCCGAACGCAGTACCACCCCGACCAAGCGTTCGTCTTCGTCGACCACCGGCAGGCCGATGAACTCGTTTTCGTCGAAGAACTCAAGCAGGTGCAGCAGGTCGTCCTCGACGTGCTTGGACACCGGATCGGTGATCATCATTTCGCAAACCGGCGTGTGGTCGGGCATCAGCACCAAGTCGCGCAAACGCAACACGCCGACCAGTTTGTGGTCCGTGTCGACGACATAGACATACTGCAAGTTGGTCTCGACGTACTCGTCGGACTTGGCGCGCAAATCGTAGATGACGTCGCCGACGCTCACGGTCTCGCGGAAGGCGAGGAAGTCGGTGGTCATGATGCCGCCGGCGGAGAGTTCGGGATAGGTGAGCAGTTTGCGCGCCTCGGCCGCCTCGGTCTCGTCCATGGCGGCGAGAATGGCTTCGACGGCCTCGTCGTCGACGTCATGGAGGATGTCGGCGCGTTCGTCGGCCGCGAGTTCCTCAACGATGGCGGCGGCGCGGCCTGGGCGCATGTCCTCGAGCATGTCGGCGGCGAGTTCGTCGGGGAGATCCTCGAGAATGTCGGCCGCCTCGTCGGGGTCGAGCGCGCGCAGCAGTTGAACGCGTTCCTCATCCGCGAGTTCGGAGACCACGCGGGCGGTCTCCATCGGGGTCAACGAGTGCAGGTACGCTTCGAGTTCCGGTATGGAACCGTCGTGGAGCAGTGATAATAGACTCGTGGAATGATCGGACATGACACTTGGAGGGTTGCGTACCTCGGGCTAAGTCAGAATGGTGCCGCAAGCAAACCCCATGTCGAAAAACCTCCAAGTCAGCCTACAAAAACCAACCGTCCTGCTATGCCGCCCCGGCTACGAAAGCAGCTTGGCCTATGAAACCGCGCCGACCCTCGACCTCGTCGAGCGCAGCGGCCTAGTGGTCGCCAGCGCCGCTCCAGAACGCGCCTGTATCTTCGAACGCCAGCGCATCCCCAAGGCACGCTGGCTCGGCCCGAAGCAGCTAAACCCGATTACCGACAAGACCTTCGACGAACTCGCCGCGGACCTGCCGCGTCGTGACTGGATCTGGACCGTACACGCCTACTCGCCCGACGGCAGTCTGGATCGCAAAGCCGAGGGACTCGCCAAAGCCTTCCTGCGCCGCTGCAAGGAACGCCTGCCGGCCAGCCACGAACGCTACCGTTCGTTCGTGAAACTGCGCACCGCCGAGACCGTCGACGTGCTGCAATTATGCTACACCGAACACGGCGTCTGGCACGGCCTCACCCCGGTTCTCGAACTCAGCGACCCGACCCCCGGCGGCATCCACCGCATGCGTATGGACCGCGACGCCCCGTCGCGTTCGTATTTAAAAATCGAAGAGGCGCTCGACCGCATGGCCGTCGAGACCGGCGTCGTTCCCGAAGCCAACCAGTCGGTCATCGATCTCGGTGCCGCGCCCGGCGGCTGGTCGCACGCTTTCCTGAAACGTGGCTGCCTGGTCACCGCCATCGACAACGGCCCGATGAAACTGTCGTACCCCGCACCCGCGCTGCAACATCTGGCGGTCGACGGCATGCGCTTCGAACCGCGTCCGGTCGACTGGTTGATCGCCGACATGCTGGTCGCGCCCGGCACGTGCCTCGGCATGTTGCGCCGCTGGTTGCGCGCGCGGGCGCCGCGTCATTTTATCGTCAATGCCAAGATCCCGCAGCAAGAGCCCTTGCCCGCGCTGGCGCCGCTGCTCGCATTTTTAAAGACCGAGTCCGACAAAGAGAATTACCGTTGGAGTTGCCGCCAGTTGTATCACGACCGGCGTGAAGTGACCCTGTGGGGTTCGCGGTTGAAGGGGTGAATTGGATCCGCACGAATGTGGGACCGTCTTCGAGAGGCCTGCGGGCTAAAGCCCGCAGACCAAACACGGGCTGAAGCCCGCGCTACATTCAGCATGCAGGCACCGCCTGCGATGTGGCATGGGTTTTAACCTGTGTTTGCCCGGCGGGCTTTAGCCCGCCGATCGCAGCCTAGAAGGCTGCGAGACGAGACGGCCAAGGATGGCCGTCCTACAGACGTGTCACACCTCGCTGAGATTTCCCCTTTCTTTCCCGCCCGCCTGACGTAAAGAAACGCTCCGCTACCCGCAACTCGCAAATCGCAACCCGTACCCCGCATCCTCATGCTACCCGTCCATGACATCCGGCCCGAACTCGAGGCCGCACTCGACAAACAAAATCGCCTCGTGGTCGAGGCACCGACGGGTTCGGGTAAATCGACGCAGATTCCGCAGTGGTTGATCGAACGCCTGCCCGGCATGGTCATGGTGCTGCAACCTCGCCGCCTGGCCGCACGCATGCTCGCCGCCCGCGTCGCCTCCGAACGCGGTGGACGCCCCGGCGGCGAAGTCGGCTACCGTATCCGGTTCGACAACAAAACCGGACCCGACACCCGCCTCGTCTACGTCACCGAAGGCATGCTGATGCGCCAACTGCTCGGCGACCCGACACTCAAAGGCGTCTCCGCCGTCGTGTTCGACGAGTTCCACGAACGCTCGCTCAACACCGACCTCGCCCTCGCCCGCCTGCGCGAGCTGCAACGCGGCGAACGCCCCGACATCAAACTCGTGGTCATGTCCGCCACCCTCGATGCGACCACCTTGGTCGAGTACCTCGCGCCCTGCAAACGCCTCGTCTCAAAGGGCCGAACCTTCCCGGTCGACATTGAATACCGCCCGCCGCGCCGCGCTCCCACCCCGCCACGTCCGGGCGAGGAATTTCCGGTCTGGGATCTCGCGCTCGACGCGTTCGAGGAGGTCGCCAACCATACCGAGTCCGGGCACATCCTCGTGTTCATGCCCGGCGGTTACGAAATCCGCCGCACCATTGAAGTCATCGAGCGCAGCAGCTACGCGCGCGACTTCGACGTCATGCCGCTGCACGGCCGACTCACCCCGGCCGACCAAGACCGCGCCGTCGCACCCTCCGACCGACGCAAAGTAGTGGTCAGCACCAACGTCGCCGAAACCTCGCTGACCATCGACGGCGTGCGCGCCGTGATCGATTCCGGGCTAGTCCGTCTGGCCAAGTTCGACCCGCACCGGCGTATCGACACACTCACCATCCAAAAAATTTCCAAGGCCAGCGCCGACCAACGCGCTGGCCGCGCCGGTCGCACCAGTCAAGGCGTCTGCTTCCGGCTCTTCGGCGAACGCGAGTTCGGTCGCCGCGATCCGCAGGAGCTACCTGAAGTCCAGCGGGTCGATCTCGCCGAAGCCATGCTCGCCCTGGCCGGCGGCGGCTTCGACCCCGAGACCTTTCCCTGGTTCGAACGCCCCGACGACGTGCGGATGGAAACCGCCAAAGATCTGCTGCTGTACCTCGGCGCGATGCGCACCGGCGCTCCGGGTTCGACGCACATCACCGACCTCGGACGGCGCATGCTCGCCTTCCCGCTGCACCCGCGTTACGCCCGACTGTTGCTCGCCGCCGACGAACTCAAGTGCGTCCCCGAAGCCGCCCTCGCCGCCGCCATCGCGCAGGGGCGCCCGTTCTGGTTGGAGCAGCAAGATCGCCGCGTTGAAGAAGCGCGCCGCCAATGGATCGACAAATCGCCGAAATGCGATTTCACCCACTTGTTCCGCGCCTGGCAATACGCCCGCGACGCCCGCTTCGACCGCGACGCCTGCGAGCAACGCGGCCTGCACGCCAACGCCGCCCGCGAAGTCGACAAACTGTTCAAGCAGCTGCTCGACATCGCAAAACGCCAAGGACTCACCACCGATTCGAAGCCGTCCAGCGAACTGAAATTGCGTCGAGCGCTGTTCCGCGCGTTCTCGGATCAGCTCGCAATCCGCCGCGACAAAGGCACCGGTCGTTGCCACCTCGTTGGCAAACGCAAAGGCAAACTCGGACGCAACTGCCGGGTGAAAGAAGCCGAGTTGTTGGTCGCCACCGAGATCAGCGAGATCGAAGGCCGCGACCTCAACGTCCTGCTCGGTCGCACCGCCGCGGTCGAAATGGCTTGGCTGTGGCAGGACTTTCCCGAACTGATGCGCGACGAGGAAGAGGTGCGCTACAACGCCCGAACCAAACGCGTGCTGGCCGAACGCAAGACCCTGTTCGGCGATCTGGTGGTCGAAACCGTCGACGGCGGCGAACCCTCCGAAGAAGCCGCCGCCGGCTTTCTTGCCAACGAAATTTTGGAAGGCAACCTCAAGCTCACCCATTGGAATGACACCGTTCAGCAATGGATCGCGCGGGTGAACACCCTGGCCGAGTTCGCGCCCGAACTCGGCTACACCGCGATCACCGAAGAGGACCTGCGTCTCATCCTCGAACAGCTCTGCCTCGGCGCGAAAACCCACAAAGAAGTGCGCGATCGATCCCCCTGGAACGAACTGCGCGGCTGGCTCGCCCCCGGCCTTCCCAAACGCCTCGACCACTTCGCGCCCGAAAAGATCGACCTCGTCTCCGGACGCCACGGCCGCGTTCGTTACAACACCGGCGAAACCCCGATCGTCTCCGCGCGCATTCAAGAACTCTACGACACCACCGGCAAGATTACCATCGCCGACGGCCGCATCACCTGCCGGGTCGAAATCCTCGCGCCCAACATGCGTCCGCAGCAGCTCACCGAAGACCTCGATAGTTTTTGGGAGAACGGCTACCCGATGTTGAAAAAGGAATTGCGCGGACGCTATCCGAAGCACGAGTGGCGGTAGTTCGAAGTAGCTGGTAGTCGGCAGCGAGGAGTCGGAAAGAGCGCCCCGGAGGGGCGGCCAGACAGTAGCTGGTAGTCGGTAGCGAGGAGTCTGGAAGAGCGACCCGGAGGCGCGGCCAGATAGTAGCTGGTAGTCGGTAGCGAGGAGTCGGGAAGGAGCGGCTCGGAGGCGCGGCCGGACAGTAGCTGGTAGTCAGCAGCGAGGAGTCTGGAAGGAGCGGCTCGGAGGGGCGGCCAGACAGTAGCTGGTAGTCGGCAGCGAGGAGTCGGGAAGGAGCGGCTCGGAGGGGCGGCCAGACAGTAGCTGGTAGTCGGTAGCGAGGAGTCGGGAAGGAGCGGCTCGGAGGGGCGGCCAGACAGTAGCTGGTAGTCGGCAGCGAGGAGTCGGGAAGGAGCGGCTCGGAGGGGCGGCCAGACAGTAGCTGGTAGTCGGCAGCGAGGAGTCGGGAAGGAGCGGCTCGGAGGCGCGGCCAGACAGTAGCTGGTAGTCGGTAGCGAGGAGTCGGGAAGGAGCGGCTCGGAGGGGCGGCCAGACAGTAGCTGGTAGTCGGTAGCGTAGCGAGGAGTCGGGAAGGAGCGGCTCGGAGGGGCGGCCAGGCAGTAGCTGGTAGTCGGTAGCGTAGCGAGGAGTCGGGAAGGAGCGGCTCGGAGGGGCGGCCAGGCAGTAGCTGGTAGTCGTAGCGAGGAGTCGGGAAGAGCGCCCCGGAGGGGCGGCCAGACAGTAGCCCCGTGGTGGAGTGAGGCACGAACGGAACCCGGGGTGCGGAATGCCCCTTATTCAACCGACCGGTCTGCCCATTCGTCCGAATTCTTGACTCCCTGTCCGGTCGGAACGAGGACTGCATTGGTTGACGAGGATTCGCCCTAACACTTCTGCAATTCGAACGCCGCATCCCTTGAAGAAGACGCGTGCCGACTGAGGTGCTGGTACCAATCGACGACAAGACTCTCACTGGCCTCCAAGCCATCGAACGCGTCCCGAACAATCGCGGCGACAGATGCCGCGCCGCCTGCCTTGAACGCTGCAAGTTGCGTCGCCCAATCGGGGCCCGAGGCAATGTCCGTGTCGCGTGGCATATCGTAGGAAAAGGGACGCAGCTCTCCGGTTTCGCAAACCACAATCGGATTCACTAAACTGGACAGCGGACCGCTTGGCCGTTCCTCCAACAGCCCAAATCTGGATTTTCCACTAAGCAGATGGGTGCGCGGCACGACGTCGAATTGTACGGTCAAATTCTCGCCGGCTTGCACTTGTAGAAGTTGGCTCATCACCCACACCCGTTCCAACTCGGACGCACTCAGTTCCAAGGTCGAGCAAGCGTCCGCAGCCCGCCCGGTCAAGGTGAGCGGATGGAGTTGCAACAGCTGCGCGCCCTCCGCGAGCGCGAAGTCGAGCAGCCAGGGCAGATCCTGGATGGACGCCGAGGTCACGCAGTGGGCGAAGCCAAAATCGATCTCCGCCTGACGCAGATACGGAAGGTTCCGCCGCATCTTTTCAAATGCCTTCGGGTTCGCCCGCAAGTGGTTATGGCGTTCGGGGCGGCCGTCCAAACTGATCCCGATCTGGCGTACCTTGCCGACCAGTTGCGCCACTCTCCGCTCGGTGAGAAGGAGGCCATTGCTCACCATGTTCACACCAAAGCCAAGTGCGTTGGCTTGGTCGACCACTTCATCAAACCCGCCATAAACGAGCGGCTCCCCGCCGGAAAAGCTGAGCGTATCGTAGCCCTCGCCGCGCAGGACGGTGAGGCGTTCGATCAAGTCGGCTGCGGGGAGTTCGGCGCGGATACGCGGACCGGAAGAGGAATAGCAATGCAGGCAGGCCAGATTGCAGCGCAGACTCGGGTGCACTTGGACGACACGGTTAGCGAGAAATCCTGACGGCTGTTGTTTCTGCATGTGTTTCTGCATGTTGCTTCCCCTTCCGGAATGGTTGGCTTCGAATTATAGGCGGCCAGCGATGTGATCGACTTCAACCCGGAAATCATCCTGCTGGATGATGCCGAGTGGAAAGATCCGAATCCCACCCAGATCGAACGCCCGAAGTTTGTCGACGAACACGTCGAGTTCCTCAGGTTTGATTCGATGCTCGGTGCAGAACCCGAGAATGCAGACGTCCACGCCCTCCGGCAAACGCTGGATTTCGGCGAGCCGCGCGGCGACGTTGCGTACATCCTCATTGTTTACTTTGTGAGTGGCGAGTCGCTTGGTCATGGCTTCCGCCAATTTTTTGGTATTTTCTTTCATGATTTCCCCCTGAGGAATTTAGCTTAGTTACATAGAACGATTCGTCGAAGCGGTTCGTTTTCTTATTCCAAGCTCGAAAAAATGACCCTGAATCATTCATGAAACGCCCCCTCCACACATTTCTGACCACACCGGCCTTGTGCCTTCTTTTGTTCGTTGTTGCCGCCGCGGTGGGGCATGCCAACGACGTCATCAAACAAGCGGGCGGCACCGTTGTTGCGAATGAAGCCGGTACCGCAGTGACGCTCGAACGCAACGTCGAGTACGGCCCGTTCGGCCAACCGACGGTGGTCGCCGACGCCAAACTCACCCCCGCCGTGGTCGCCGAACTACAACAAATCCAAGACCTCGTCGCGCTGTCGATCCCTGGTCAGAAGATGATTCCCGAACTGCTCGCGGCCCTGCCCGAACTCACCACCTTGCGCGCGTTAAACCTCAAGAGTTCCGGCATGACCAACGAAGGACTCGCCAAGCTCGCGCCGCTCAAACATCTCGAAGTTCTGAACCTCGAAGAAAACCGCAAGCTCACCGACGAGGGTCTGCAACACCTCAAAGGGCTGACGAAACTGCGCCGGGTCGAACTGCGTTCGGCGCGGGTGACCGATAAAGGGTTGTTAGTGTTCAAGGATCACAAAAATCTACAATCGCTGAAACTCCGCTACACCGACGTCGGGCGCATTTTGGAATCGGTTGCTCCTTGGTGGGAAATAGCGCCAGTGAGCGTGCTTATCTGGTCTTACATCGCAGACGCGATGCTTTGATGGACAGAGTGACCAAGGTCTCCGAGAGTTTCCGAAA
>Ga0209187_1000495_pt1 | contig 66601 bp, 69 predicted proteins | sample BantaG_FD_187430 | JGI IMG/M metagenome (GOLD analysis project Ga0209187, IMG submission 187430) | Marine algal microbial communities from Bantry Bay, Ireland - BantryBay_4 metaG (SPAdes) (version 2) | ecosystem: Host-associated > Algae > Red algae > Unclassified | place: Bantry Bay, Ireland...
CGAGAGTCATTACTGCCATGGTCGCGCATCGAACTGGCGGCTGATGCCGAACCACCCCGAATCAGCCGAACAACTACCATCGAGATTCATGGTGCGTTGACCCCCTGAATCCGCAGTGGTTTTTGGACAGTCACCGTCCTGGGCCTGAATCGGGTTTGCATCGGTGTTCAAAACCCGTGTCCACAATCAACGTCTCAAAACCATCGACCCTGACCGTTATTGAGACGGTCCCCAACGCTGATCACCGGAACCATGCGGTCAACGAAGCAACACCGGCCGAATGAGAGACCCTGGACGGTCCGCCCATTCAGGATCTGGCGCCGAACCTCGTCACACCCCGTCATGTGGCAATGAATGCCGCATGGTTGCAGCGATTTTTCGACGGTGCAGCGAGGTCAGCCCGAACCTTGACGTCCTGGCTTCGACTGGGTAGATCGCCTTGTTTCCGACGAACAGATCTGGCTTCACCTGACAGGTGACCCCATTGCAGCTTCCGTCACCGGCCCTGATGGGGCTGAAGTGGCTTCCGACAGCACAGGGCAGGTGCACAGTGGCTCTGAGAGGGTGGTGAGAACCCGCAGAAAACCCTTGACAACCGTCGAAAATGTTACCTGACCCCTCATTACAGCTTCCGTCACGGGGTGCCGATTTTCGATGAGTCGATCGCCACGACCAGCGACGGGGCACATCTATGTGATCGGCTCAGCCGTCATCATCGAGCCCGCTCAGCGCACCGTGCTTAAACGATCCGCGGTGGAGGCCCTGCAAAAGGGGTCACCAGATCGCCGCCGGTTCCACTGGACACAGCTGCTGCCGACAACTGTGCGATACGAGTGGATCGACAAAACAGACCGGCTGACGTGGCCTGCCGATTTGGTCGCTGCGCAGTGAACCTCCACGAACGAGACGAACATACCTACACAAGCCAACTCGACCGGCTGCGCATCGTGCGGTGACTCAACCCCAGAAAGCGCAAAGTCCCGGCTCCCTCAATCACCCTTGCGGATGTCGATGGCTCCTCCGAGACTCACTTCCCGCTCTTCAAACCGAACGGACACCCCAAGGATGGCAGCACAGGCCGTTGAGTGTCAACGCGCGTCGCCGGGCGGGTGACGCTGGTGTCAGGCCGCTGGCCGGTGAGCACTATTCCGACCATGTAGACTTTCGCAGAACCCTGGAGCACGGTGTGTCGTGCAATTGGAGCACTGATCCATGGGGTGCCCGCTGGGAAGCCCGCCCAGCGTTCGCAACGCTCAATCACGTTTCGATCACAGCCTTCAGGTGTTCGCGAAGCGAAACGGTTTTCAGGCCACCGCTGTGCAAGGATGCGAGCTGAGTAGCGGCCGCTCTTCGTCTTGCGGCCTCCTGAACAGTGCAATCGAGACTTTCGGAAGCCGCCAAGATGCTCCTGACGGTGTCCAGCAATCGAGTCGCGTCCCCGTCGAAATCCTCGCCGAGGCCACTCAACAGGGCAGCTGGTTCAGTAACGCGCAGCAGTGCGCCGAGCACCCATGACCACAGGAGGTCGCCGCCGTGTCGGCCGAGTTTTCCTTGTACTTCGCGGTCCGGTTCGTCAAAGAACAATTTTGCTGCGATCGCGAGCGATTCGCCCCCGATCTGCATTGAACGCCGGAGAACAGACTTTGCCTCTGCGTGTTGGCCGAATCTCAGCAGAGCTTGCGCATGGCGGCGCCCGAACGCAGACGTGGCGACAAGTCCTTGTTGGTTCACCTCAAGCCGCTCGACGTGGGGAACGGTTCCGACAGGAGGTGTCCAAGCGGCGTTCAAGCGCTCGAACTCGGCAAGCGCCCGGCGAGCTTGCCCGAAAAGGGAGTCACCCGTGGCCGCAATCGACATGTTCACCAGCGAAGCAAGCGTGAAGTCGTCGGGCCTCACAGATGTCGAGAGCGTTGCCCATTCCACAGCCAGCGGGTAATTCCTGATCTGGGACGCAATGGCGGTCAGAGCATTGGCTAGGCGTGTTACCTGCGGACCTGAGAGGTGTTGTTCGTTACTTCGTGCAATCCGTACGAGGAGGGAGACCTGACCCGGCGCCGAATCGCCGTTGTCGAGACGACTTCGCACTTCCTCGGCTGTAGAAACAAGATCGGCCGGGGCAACAGCAAAATCTAGCAATCCCTCGAAGGCGGGATGCCGTACGAGTTCGAGTTTTTCATGGCCCTCAGAAGGCCTGGTCTTGGTCTGTCGGGGTGGGTTGCACACCTGCCATACCGCCATCTCCAGGATGGCGCTTGCGCGAACTCGTTGGGCACGCGAAAGGCGCGAACGATTGGCGTCTGACCCGAGCTCCGCTGCGACCTCCTTGGTGAACCGCTTGTCGCCGAGGACCAAGCTTTCAACTGCGCGGCGAGCTGGGCCCGAGTCTGGGCTGCAGTAGGCCAAGGCACGCTGAATCGCCGAACGCATCGTCCGCCATGGATCGCCTGGAGAGCTGGCGATCGCCATCTCGACGGGATCGACCCTCGGCCGATGCGCGAAATTTGTGTTCGATTCTCGCATCGGCATATGCCGAGCGATCTTTTGGATTCCGTTGGTGCGACGTTCAAAGTCGGTAGTGGCGCGCGCCGTTCCAGAAGCCGACACAGCCCGAGCAGATGTCATCGGCAACGGATGGCCGAACAGCCCGTAGTAGAGCGAGACAGCCGAATGCTCTCGAGTCGTAAGAGTTGCCGATTCGAAGGCTCGAAGTAGATCTCGATGAACCTGTCCGAGCGGAATCGGTTTGCCGTCCGCCAAGTAGAAGTAGCCCGCCGTCGCCTCGGTCAGACGAATTCCATGCTCTAGGTTCCCCATGACACAGGCGCGCCAGTAGTCGAACACTGTCCGAGCTTCCGATCCGTCTAGCACTCGCAGACGGTCTGGCGCATCAATCATGGTCGAATGCCTCAACGCGGATCATAGAACGTTGCCCTTGCCGTTGACTCAAGCTCATCGGCGCTGGCGACTAGCCCTTACAGGCAAACTGCAAGCTGCTTCCGGAGAGCGCAGCGCCAAATCGCCAGACACTGCGCTCTCCGTCGAGCAAGGTCGCTAGCCGAAGCGGACTTGAACTCCGACTGAGTCAACTTTTCCGAACCAACCGCAGCTGACACCTGAAGCGCTGAACGCAGGTACCCATTTGCCAGTTCTGTTGTAGTCGTAGAACCGACCGTCGCACCGGACGATCACGCGGTGAGTCAATCCGACGGACCGGGGCGCATAGCATCGCGACTCCCCGACCTTCCCTTTGCCGCCTTCAATGCTGGTGTAGCACTGGTAGTAGCTAGTGCTGGGGGGAGAGGCCTGAGCAGAGGCAGGTTCTGCACCCACCGATAGATGGCCAAGCAACATCATGCCTGCAGCAAGCAGACAAAGCGCTAGCCGGACAATAGACCGGCCGTGGGTATTGCCTCTTGAGTTGATTTGATAGGTGGAAGTGGTCATTGGGATCACTTGAATTTCCTTTCTTTGGGTCCCGACCAGTTTCTGCAACCAAGAGGTGTCCTAGCCACCTCTCGCGACAGGATGCGCGGGTCGACTTTGTAGCGGGAGACCAATGCTCCTATCTGTCAGGCTCACATGGCAGTACTTCGCGATTCATGTGCCCGTCGAAGTCGACCAGAAACGTTGCGCCCTTCGCACAGAACGACAGCACGGCGGTAGCGGTAAAACCGCGCCGGAACCTCAACAACATGAGACATCTCCACTCGTCCTTAGATCATGCAGCTAGGGAATCGGGCCCGGAGATAACAGCCCGAAACCGTCGAGTTCGCCGTGCCACCGGGCGCTCACAGAACCCCCGCCCCCGCCGATAGGCAAAATGTCTGCTTCGCTTCCAACCAACCGGACATCGGCCAAGCCGCCTCGGTCATCTCTCGCCGCCAGCAACTGGGCGGCATGACGCTCTTAGCACTCCAGACGAACCCTGCTCACTCACTTCGCACGCCGCGCTGTGCTCGTAGCTCAGCGATCAACGCCTGTTGCGCTTCGATGGTTCTATCTTTCTCGGCTAGCAGGCGTTGGGTCGTTTCTCGGTGGGCAGCGAGTTCAAGTGCGTACTTGACCGAGTGGGCACTATCCAAGCCATCCTGACCTAAGTCCGCTGCCACGGAATGGACCTGCTTTGCGGTTGGAGCTCCAGGTCGAGTAGCGACCGCATCTGCAATGTCGGGTTTTGCTCGTCTTTGCAGTCCGTGTTCTTTGCGAATTGCGCGCAGCTCTGACAGCCCTTTCGCTCTCTCTTCTTCGCTTCGCTCATCACTCATCGCCGCCCCAGCCTAAGTACAGGGCTCGGACCACGCCAGCGCGATCGGACCCAGTTACGTGGGGTGGAGGTCCACTCAAACCTCCTTTTCGTGCTCTCAGCGGCTCCCACAGCGCTCGAAAGCCGCCTCATTGACCGGGTTCAACAACCATGACGTCCAAGTGACGACACTGCAGCAGTGGGAAGCGGCGGACCCCAGTAGCCTCCCGAGTGCAACACTCCCCCACCACACGCGACACACAATGCCAGCACGAAACCTTGCCCCTCGCCCGCAACTCAACCTCTTCATCGGGGAACAAGTCCGGGCTCACCGGACCCGCCTCGGACTGACCCAGGACCAGCTCGGTCAGAAGTCTGGTCTTCACCGGGTGGCCATTGGTTACTTGGAACGTGGTGCGACCACGCCATCGGTCTTGACTCTCAGCGTCGTCGCTGAGGCCCTCGAAATACCAGTATCAGAACTTCTCGACGGCTACGAGCTCGACCGGACCCAAGTTGAACCGTCCTGGACCTCGCGACGCCGAGTCGCGCAAGCCACATAGTCATCAGCGTTGAGTTCCTAACTGCCGTCAAGGGGGATTAGAGGCTGTTAGGCGGCTTTGGTAGTTTGGTGTGGGGCGGGCTCGTGACCCGGAGCGCTTTGCGACTCCTTTCTGTCCGGGCCTGTCCTTGCTTCCTTGGCGACGGTGTTCTTGCGCTTTGCTGCGCGTTGTGCTGGGTCGATTCGGTAGCGGGTCGCGCAGATTTGTTTGCCTTCGGTTTCGGTGATCGGCCGTCCGTCAACGTCGCGTAGTTCATAGTGTTGCCCGTTGCGCCAGCAGGCCGCGATCCGGGTGGCCAAGACCGCAGCGATCGTGCACAGGGCTGAGTTGTGGTGTTTGCCTTGATCGATGAAGAGCCGCTGGTATCGCGCCGCGAGAGTCGGGTCGACCTTGCGAGCGAAATCGGCTGCGAGAAACAGGTTCAATCGCAATCCTGGGTCGCCTTTCTTGGTGACACCTTTGTGCACGTTCGCGATGCCGGACTGGTCGATTTGGGGAACCAGGCCGGTGAACGCTCGGACACCAGCCAGACTATGGAACCGGTTCAAGTCACCGAATCGTCCCAGTATCCCCGCAGCCAGTGTTGGGCCGACACCAGGAGCCGAACGGATGATTCCGTTGGGGTCGCGTTCCTCATAGAGATGGGCTGATCTGTCATCAAGGGCCACGATCTCAGTGTCGATGTGTTTGATCATCCTCGCTTCGATCGCGATGTCATCTGCGAGTTCTTCGAAGTCCAAACCGCCAGCGGCCCAGATTTTGAGGGTCTCGTCGGCCGCTGCGAGTAGTTCGTCGGCCTTGGCCTCGCGGAACGATCCACGAGATACACGGATCAACAGTTTCGTGAGACGGGAACGGCCAAGTTTGTTCAAAGCGTGCGGGTTCGCGTAACGCTCCAGCACGCTCACAGCAGTCTTGTTGTAGGAGACAGCGCCGAACACTCCGAGCCAATGAGGGCCCATCAGCTCCAGCAAGGCATCGAGTCGCATCGTGCACCCCACCCGCCGTTTCTGCAGCGCTGAACGATGCCGCACTGCCCGTTTCAACGGGTCAGCCGGGCCAAGATCTTCCATCTCGCGCAGCCCCTCAGGATGCAGCATCGCCATCCTGGCCAGCATCTTGGAATCGAGCCGATCTGTCTTGGTGTGCTTGTTGTAATAGTCGCGCAAGTCTGCCGACTGTTCCGGCGGCACCACCGATACCCGAGCGCCTTTGGCTCGCAGCCACGCCGCCAACGGCACCCACGCATTGCGGGTCGGTTCCATCACCACCACAACGTCATGGCCTCCCGGGACCTTGCCCCAAAGGGCCTCCAACTCCTCCGATGAAGTCCGGAACTTCCACCCCTGCCAAAGGAACCGGCCAGTCTCATCAGCCAACGACGCCTGATGTTTCGCGGTGCACGCCACATCAATACCCAATCGCAACTCAGCCATCTCAATTCTCCCCTGCTCGCTTATGTGATGCCCGGACCGTCAGATTCAAGCCGAGGCGCCTGCGTCCAAAAGGGTGCGTGAAAAACGGACATCACAAAACAGAGGTCCGACATGAAGCCGGCCATCGAGTTCCTAAACAGGTATTCACAAGCGCCGGTCGAGTTCGCATGATCGACAATCAATCCTCAGGAGTCGAGCCGAAACCCGCTCCGGTCACAGATCCAAGCCGAACCAAACAAACCAGGCACAACGCACCCTATGAACAAGCCCACGACCGAATCGCGGACCCAACAAGAAGTTAGATGTCACAGTCGATCAGTACCGTGACCCAATGGACGTGCTTCAACCCCACAATCTTGAACAGCTCCGGCGCTCACTTGTGATGGCGTCTCCGAATCTGCCGGCAACAGCACTTACCAATCGGCAGGCAGCGGACTTGATCCACGAACTGCAGACGCTTCGACTACGAGACCAACCGCCACCCGCATCTGATTGACCGGTCCTAGAGCGGTTCGCTCTCATGTCGGTTGCACATCCAGCCAAGGGGTCTTCCGGCTTCGAACTCCACGAGCGCAACCACTTCACCGGGCTGCACCGCGGTCCCGCACTTGTCGCACGTTCTGGGCGTTGACACGGTCCTCGTTTGAACGATGAGGTCACCGAATACCTGAGGCTGTTGGGCGGAGACGAGCCTCGGCCGGGACAAAGGCAGACCATCGGCGGCCGGCAGATGCCCCTCAGCCGACCCAGTCATATCTCGTCATCTGAGGTTGCTTGGGGCACTTCAAGGAAGAAGACCTCTCCGGTCGGTGCGAGGCCAACGTAGGTCGACGGCGATGGCGCTTCGATACGAAGGTCGATCGTCTCGCCGGACCGAATTCCGGAGAGCTGGGTGTCGCAGACCAGCACATGGGACACCTGGCCAGTCGGCTCGGCGAGACACATCTTCGCCAACCTCGCAAGACGGTCGTCGTCGAATATCTGCGTTGCTTCGTCCAAAACGATCACCAGCCTGCCTGGTACAGCAACCCGCTGCGCATCGAGAAGCACCCTCAGAAGCGGCACCGCACTATCGACTGGTGGCCACGACACACCATCGATGAGCGTTGGTGAAAGATCGACAACGACCACATCGTGATCGACGAGGGCTTGGCTTATCAGCTCGGCCGGGTCGACGAAGGCCTCGAGCGCGGCGGCGGGAAGGTGTTCGACGCCGGCTCGTTTGGTGATGTTGGTGTGGTTGTCGACGCTGTCCAACACAATGACCTTTGCGCCGTCGGCGACGTCGGCGAAGATCTGCGCCTGTACGAGCGCGTTTCGCGGGCCGGTCCACGGCCCGCAGATCGCCACATCGACATTCGAAGCGAACCCCGCGGCGTGGCGAATCCACCGATCAGCGATCGGCACCTGGTCGCCGGAGGCGTACCAGCGCACCATCGAGAACGACTCGTCTGAACCGGTCATGTGACCGCCATGAGATCTCTCAGAAGCGGCCATGGTTCATAACCGCCATCAGATGGGATCCAATCCAGTGTCCGGTCGAACTCCACGGATGGCCAAAGGTGATCAGGGTCCAGCCGAAGGCCGCGGCACAACAACGCCGCATCGGTTTCGCTAATCGTCGTGGAATCGTCGAACAGGACAGAACGCACAAGCTCGGCGGGGACACCGAAACCGGTTGAGATCTGTTCGATCGAATCGCGGGTATCGACACACCAGCTCAGAAGGCGAGAGGCAATGGGCTGCTTGGGTAGTTCCATGATTGTTCCTTTCGGTGACGCTTAGACGGTGAGCCGCGCGTCGGTGAGGGTGATGGGCCATTCCGATGACCCAATGCGGTGTTGAACGACGGCTTTGTGATCCGCGACCTGCCACAACGCCCGACCCGTTCCCAGACGCGGCAGGATCGCTGCTTCGACCGGGGTGAGGCCGAGCATCTCGACCGCCTCAGGTACCTGATCGGCAGACTGGCGAAACAGGATCCGGGTCTGGGTGTCCGCCAGGAGACCCATCGATACTTTCGCGGCGGCGGTTCCGTCGTCGGACTGCGCGCGCAGATCGGCGATGCGGTGCGCGACCGAGATGTTCGCAACGCCGTAGTCCCGCGAGAGTTTCTGGCAGCTCTGGAAGTACTTCGCGGTTCGCTCCTGGCCCAGGAGCGCCCAGATCTCTTCCCAGACTTGGACCCGGCGCGGCGAGTCTTCAGTTTCGGGCGCAGACAGCAGCGATTGGAACCAGCCCATCGCCGCGATCATGACCACAGTCAGCGCATCAGGGTCAGTGTGGACCGACGACAGGTCGATCACCACTCCCCGCCCATCCCAACGAATCGTCTCGGTCGTTGGACCGTCGAACATCCCTCGGAGTGGCCCAGTCAACAACTTGCCAAGAGCATGGCGTACGTCGCTGACCACCCGACCGAGTTCTCTCGGATCGTTCATTTGCGCGTTGGTCACCATCGACTCGGTCGGGTTCTTCAACACTTCAACGACATCCCACAGTGTTGGGACCGCATCCGTGTTCGCTTCCAGGGTCACAACATCGATGACCCAACCAACCGCCGCGTCTTCTGTGGGCGTCAGGTCCCGGCCGAGGATCGCCGCGGCCATCGCCGCGACCATCTGCGTGCGACGAGATCTCAGTTCATCGACCGAACCGCGGTAGGGGCCCGGGTCGAGCGGATTGAGCCGCACGGTTCCACCCGGGCGCAACGCCAAGCGGCTGAGGCCAAGCGCGTCAGCGAGCGGTCCATACTCGCCTTTCGGGTCGAGGATCCCGCACCAGCGGGGCTTCCCGCTCCCGGAACCAAGCATTCCGATCGACCGGTAAAGGTATGTCTTTACCGCTGAGGATTTTCCGGAGCCGACCATGCCCAGGACCACGATGTTGGGTGACGTGATGATCTTGTCGGTGTAGAGCTGGAACGGGTCATAGCACCAGCTCGCGCCACCCGCGAGCACGTCTTCGCCGATGTACACGCCGCGGGTCCCGAGACCTGAATCGATATGGAACGGATACAGCGCCGAGCAATGCGCAGTTGTTGCCCGATGTCGCGGCAGCCGAAGCCCAGGCGCCGTCAGGCTGGTGGCGACCCGGTTCTTTGTTCGAGGTTCAGCGGCTTTCGCCGCTGTCTGGTCGGCCGGTTTCGGCTTGCGTCGGAACCGACGCCTCAGCGTCTCTTGTGAGGTGGTTTGGTTGGGCGGTCGCATCACATGTTCTCCTTCGGGACGAGGCCACGAGCGATCGGCAACGTCGCACACACCGCCGTGTCGTGGCGACCATGCAATGGCCGAAGCTCAAGGCCAACCGATGCAGCCACCTGAGTCACCTCGTCGGCCGCGTCGTCGAGATCGGCTTCGCTGCCGGCGGTAACAGTTACGACGCCGGCGTAGGAGAACTCTCCATAGCCCGCGACCAGTTCTTCTTCTCGTTCTTCGACCGCCCGTGCCGCGCGGCGGTGATGAGCGCCAACCCGGAAACCCTTCTCGGCTCGATGGTCAGCGTCAGAACTGATCTTGGCGGCGTCGCGTGTCACCTGGCGTTGAGATTTCGACCGTGCGATTGGTTCAAAGAACACCGACACCGTCCGGACCGAACCGTTGTAGAGCATCAGGTCCTGCATCCACGCTGCAGGTACATCCAACCGGGGCCAATCCGACACGTACAGGGATCGGTGCCATGCACCATCGGTCTGCCAGCTCGTCCAGTTCGATTTCGCTGCCAGCGGGGCCGCGTTGGCTGGTGTGCACGCACCAGCTGCCTCGCCAAGTGTTCGGGAGAGCCCATCGAGGGCCATGCGCGATGCGGGGTCAAGACGCAGCCTCATTGCACGCGCCCACTCAGCTGGTGTCAGAGGCGCCGAGACCGTGAGATCTGCGCCTTCGAGCCGCTGGGTAAACAAGCGCATCTCGGTCAACAGCAGATCAATCGCCGCGCGTACCGCATCGTCCTTGCTGGCTTTTCGTCGCGGGACCTTGCCCGCATTGATCGTCACCGTCACCAGAGTCTCGTGGCGCGTCGCCTGGGATCCCGCTTCGACCAGCAATTGCTCATAGGCCTGTTTGACGTCGACAAGAGGATCCGCCGACATCTGCTCGGACACCCAGCGGCGATGCTCATCGAGCCCTGAAGGCGCAGCCCACTCAGACCACCGGATCGATACCACCGGGGATCGCTCAGCGATAAAGGACTGCAACGCTATTCCCCACTGACCAACAAGGTGGTCTTGTTCGTCGCGGGCAACCAGAGCGAATTGGCGGCCGGCGACCCGCAGTGTCGCGGAGTAGCTATTGGTCTTGTTGTCTCGACTGATCGCCACTTTCGCGCCCGCAGCCGCGAGGCCGACGTGGCCAGCGTCAACAATCAGAACTTCGTGGCCATCAAGAGCAGGCGGCGCCGCGCTATCAGGATCGCCATCGAGAAGCGGGACCACCGAGTACCAGGATGTGGCGCCGTTGATCGATGTCTTCACGAACCGTCCGGCGTGGGGAACCGCGTCCGCGATTGTCATATCGCCGATCTTGATCACACCGGCTCCGACACCGGCCACGATCACCATCAGCCCGGGGACAGTGCCGACCGTCGACATGACAAGCACACCGCAGAACACTCCCGCGGCGCAGATCAGTAGTTGGATAAGCCCCAGCCCGAACATCCAGCCGGTTCGATCCGGTGGGCTCAAGCGGTAGGTACGGGATTGGCTCATGATCAGAGACTCCTTGCTTCGTCTTCGGTTTGGGGTGACGGTGAGCTACCCAGCGGTGCCCCACCGCGGGTCGACGACACCGACGCTGTTGACGCGGCCGGTGCGGTCCCGTTGGGCGATCCTGTTGTTGGCGCAGACGCGACCGGGGCCGCGGGTACGGAGAGAACGCCCGCGCGAGGTGCACCGACACTCACCACTTCCACGCCCGAACCGTCGCCCGGGTTCGATGATCCACTCGCAGGCGCGCTCGGCGCGCTGTTGGCGGCGATCGACGCTCCGCCGGTAGAGCGAAGCGCTGCGCTCTGACCGCCGCCGGGGGGAGCAGACGGCCCTCCCCCACCCGATGAACCGCCGCCACCGCTGCCTCCACCAGCAGGCCCACCTGGTGCTGGTCCCGGCTGGCCACCCCCGGAAGTCGCCGCTCTCGCTGAACCCCCTCCGACTCCTGCACCTCCGCTGGCGGCGCTCGCGCCCGCCAGCGCTTTGATGCCCGCGACTGCGCCCACCGCAGCCACCGCCGTTCCAGCGGTTCGCATCGGCCCTCGCTCTGCCCCCTGCATTGCGGTGGCAGCCTCCATGACTGGGATCATCTTGAGCAGCATCCACGGCATAAACGCGGCAAGCACCACGACGGTGGTACCGATGAACATCGCACTGATGTCAGCGCCGGTTCCCGCACCTTCACCGGGAGTCTCGATTGCGGCGTCGATCAGCCGAGCACCGACGCCGAAGGCAACAGCGATACCGAACTTGGACAGAACAAGAGCGACCAGAACTTCGCTGGTCCTGCGAGCAATCCGCTTCGTCGACGGATTCGCCCGCATCGCGTATCCCAGAGGCGCAAGCACCACCATGATGAAGATCAGCGCGGAACGGATCAACAGCTCAGCCCACACCATCAGCGCACCGAAGATGTACAGAATCCCAAAGATGAGGCTAAGGAAGCCCGCATCCCCGACACCGGTCACCGTGTTACCAATCACCAGTGCTGCAGCCACCTGACCAAGCGAGTCACCGACATCACCCATCGCCGCGACCGACGCCAAATCGACCAGCTCAAGAAGTTTGTCGAGGAAGACAATGAAGAGCATCGTGAAGAAGACGGCGCCCGGCACGTCAACGAACACCGAGCGCACTATCTTGCCCGGCTCTCCAGCGGCCAAAGAGCCCATGATCGACATGAAAAGCGAACCGAGAATCATCAGCATCGACATGCCGAGCACCATGCTTCGCAAGTCGCTTACCGACGCAAGATCGGTTCCGAAGTCGATCCCCGACGTCGCATTCATAAGCGAAATGAGTCCATCGGTCACCCCAGTGACCGCTCCGACGATCAACCCGAAAATGAACTGGACAGTCTTGTCGAGAACCGCGCCCGCAGCGTCAGAAACGGCTCCGCCGACCCAACCAGCAATGTCGTTGAACGGGTTGAGCTCGATCGCAAACACAGACCTCACGACGTCAGCCCTTCGTCGCTGAAGCCGATCAGAATTCCAACAAGGGCCGATGCGGTGGTTGGCGTCTGGTTTCCGCGGCGTGCCGGTGTCGGACCGGGCACCGACACCGAGCTGTCCATCTTCCAGCTGTTGTCTTCCCAGCGCATCGAGTAGGTCACCGTCGTCCAGTTATCGACCGCAGCGTCGGTGCCGATCGCCACGACTTGCGTGTACCAAATCGAGATGTCGTAACCGTCACCGACCGCGGTGCTGCGCGCCTCGATCGGCGCTATCCAGATCTCGATCCCCTGAGGTGCCTGCGTCTGCAGGCTGATGATCTGGGCTTCTACTTCTTCAGCCAGGCGATCAGCCGACGCGGCCGTCGACACCAGGCGCTGGGTTTGAGCGGCATCGGTCGGGCTCATCGACACCACCTCTTCAGTAGCTTCGAGCAACGCGACCGCAGCTTGAATCGCTCCCTGTTCGGTGTGGGGGTAGCCACCCTCCACAACCGGTCTCGCCGCCTCAACTGAGACCCCGGAACCCTCAAGTACCGGTGCCTCCTGTCTCCCGCCCCCATTGGCGGGGGCGGGAGTTTGGATCGTCGTGTCCCCTGTCACCTCATCGGGCGAAGCTGAAGGGAGCGACTCGGGCGTTTCATCGCCACCGACGATCGCGAACACGGCCAGGAGTGCCACAACGGCTAATCCGATCAGCACCCTGAGCCGCAGTGGAGTCACGGCGTGGCCAGACCCGACAGGTTGTTGACGATCGTCGCGCCGAGGCCGATCACAATCGCGCCAGCCGCACCACCCAGGGCGTACTGGCGGCCCTTCGACGCCGCGATGGTGTTGCCGCCCTGCTGGGACAGACCCCACACCGCGCCCCCGATAAACAGCGCTCCCAGTGAGCCGGCGAGACCCAGCCACTTGAGCCAACCGAGAATGTCCTGGGCGAGCTGACCACCCGGGAAGTCGTTCGACGGTGTCGGATCGGCAATCTGCGCCAGCAGATAGTTCCCGGCTCCGATCTGAGTCTTGAATATTGCCTGTGCGAGCATTGTGACGGTCTCCCTTGAAGCTTTGGTGGGCCGTTCTGACCCGTTGAACCAACTAGGGACACCGACGGGCACCCGAACAGGTCACGGCCCCCAACATTTCTTCGTTCCTGTCTCCTCGGCGGCGCAGAACTCCACGAGAACTTCCTGCGACACCGACCTGTTCCGCGGGTGCGAGTGTCCCTAGTTGGGTAATGACAGACGACCGAAAGCCTCAACCATCCAACGACGAACACAGCGCCCAGATCATCGACCTGCCCGCCGTCACTCCCCCGGTCCGGAAGCTCCTCGCGTGGTTCGATGAGCTCATGGCCGACGGAGACCCACCAATAGGCGGACTCGACGCCGCAGTGAAAGAACTCAAAGCCCTACCCCACGTCCCCGGACGTCTCGGCCGCGACATCGACCTCCTCGCCCGCGGCGGTGCTGGTGCACCCCGCGCCGAAGTTGTCGCCACGCTCAACCGACTCCGCCACATCGCCGCCATGGATCCGCAACCGATCGAACGCTCACCCAAACAACACTCCTCCGGAGTCCGCCGACGCCCCCGACGGAAACCGCAACCACCACAAGCCACGCTTCCCGGGCTGGCAGCCAAATAGAAAGAACCCGGTCATGTCCCACATTCACGCCATCGGCGTCATCGCAACCGATCTCGTACGCAAAGAAACCCGCCAAGGCGTCCTCACCACCTTCCGCTTCGCCGCGGGTGCACCAGGCAAAGGACAGCTATGGATCGACGTCGAAACCTGGGGGCACGCAGCCGGTGTACTCAACGCCCATGGCACAACCGGCCGCGGAATCGCCCTCTCCGGACGCATCACCCAAAAATCATGGCGAGATCGATCCACCGGCCAAGCACGAAGCCGACTCGTCATCACCTCCGAGACTTTCGACTTCCTCCACTTGTCAGATAGCGGTCAACTCCAGGTGCCCAACCACGTTCTCGTCGCCGGCCAGCTCACCGACACTCCACGCCATGATCCAAGCGCTTCCACCGACGCGCTGAGCTTCACAATCTCCGCCGGCAAAGCCGGAACCAAAACAGGCCGCCTACTACTACCTGCACAAGCATGGGGGCGCACACTCGCCGCCGCCGCGGAACTCGACAAGGGTGCGCGAGTCGCCGCATCGGGTCGACTCTCCTACCGAAGCAAAACCGACGCCGGATCGGGTGAACAGCGCGGTCAGTTCTACCTCTCGGTGTACAACCTTGACCGCGTTCGACAGCTCGTCTCTTCAGCAGTCTCATAGCCCTCGACTCTGATGGACCATTCGCTGGTCCTGATGCCATTGGCCAAAGGTCGCCGCCGCTGGCAACCTATTGGTGGTCCAACCGAGTTGATTCACTAGTTCCGTCGGCGACGAGAATAGAAGATGATCAAGCCGGCGATCACCGCGGTAACCAGTCCCGTGACAGCCGCTGCGACAGCCGGAAGTCCAAGACCTGAGGCTGAGTTGATCACGAAGGTCCCGAGCTGACCGACGCCAACCACAGCCGCGACACCCGCAGCAACACGCTGCATTCCCAGCTGCTCAGCTAGATGATCAACGAACGCCTAAGAATCCGGCAGATCGCTGGTCTGGGAAGACCCCAACTCGCCCGCGCCCTTGAGGGTCTAGAGCCTAAAGCCGACTGCGCCAGTCTGCGGCGGTGACGTTTGCAACAAACACGCTGGCTGGTGTGGGACCGGTCAGGATTGTCCAACACAGCGCTTCCGGTGTGAACGCCTGAATCGGCTAACCGTGCTCCGGATGGCCCATCACCGCTCGTCCACGGGTCAGCTTGGCGTAGAGCTCTTCGGTCTCGGGTTGGACTTCCTCGAACGCTGAATGGGCTTCGGCGACTGCGGTCGCTCGACGGTATGCGTCTTCGACGCCTTTGCCGTCGCCGGCAAGAGATGAGGCGCGCATCTGAATTCGGCGCATCGCTTCGTGATCAGGCTGGGCGAGAAGGCCTTGGGCGGCCGCCCACATGGCCAGCTCTACATCCTCAACGCCATGGGTCAGGGCGAGGTCGCCGAGCCGATGGGCTGCGTCAGTGATTCCACCTGAGATCTCGCTGTAGACGACGTGGTCGTCGCGGAGCCATCCGTAGTACTTCGCGGGTGCATCAGATGTGGGCTCGCCGGTGACCAGCTGTAGCGCAGCCTCCAGGGTTGCCATCTGATCAGCTGGACTCGAGACGGTCTTCGACACCGTGATCAGCTGCTGGAAGCAGTCCCAGTCGCAACCCACATCACTGGTCAGCTCATACTTGCCGGTGTTGCGGGCCAACGACAGTCGTGCCTCTCCGTCAGCGCCGGTGCCGAGGCGTCGACGGATCTTGGCGATCGCATTGTCAGAGGTCGATCTGTTGACCGACGATGGCCAGAATTCGTTGCGGACTCGCTCCGAGAGCGCTGAGCGATGGAACCCAAGGTAGGTGATGACGGCTTCGATCTTCGCGGTTGGCTTCTCGGTCAGACCGCTCACTTCCGGTTTGGCGCCGAGCACCCGAACCTCAACCGGCTTTGGCGAGGTGATGGCCAGAATTCTCGCGGCGACGTCGCCGCTCGGTGTCACTGACGCTCCGACCGGGACAGCGTATGGCTTTGCGACGTTTGCGTTGCTAACCGCCGGCTCAGATGCACGTTCAACTTCGTCGGTATGGGTACCGGTTTCAGGTTGTGGTGCGCCTCCGCCTGGGCCTGATGGCGGCTCATCATCATCGTCGTCAGCGAGGAGCGGAACGCCGGGCGTGTTGGCTTGCCCGTCGCCGGTCGGATTGTCAGTCAGATCAATCTTGGCGACCTGAGCTTCTGTCGCTGGCTGGTAGTCGTCGAGGTCGGTCGGCGCGCCGTAGAACTCGTCTTCTGGCGGCGGTTCGTCCGGGAGAGGGGGCCGCTCGACGGGCCACTCCGGTACCGCAGCCTCAGGCCCAACATTCGCCGGAACTTGATCCGGATCGCTTGTTGGAAGTGCCACGGGAGGCTCGGGCTCCGTGGTGGATGGAGAGGCCACGTCGAGCAGCTGATCTGTTGGTATCGAAATCGTTTGGGAGGCCGCAGCAATCAGGTCAGTAGTTAGCCGAACCGCCTCAGTAGCGGTCACGGTGGGACAAAAATCGAGGCCGGTCGGCTCCAGCATCCCGGCGTCTTCGAGCAGCTCCAAACGGTAGGCATCAGCAATCGGTGCTGCTGCGATCAATGCGACCGGAGCGTATGCCAGCGAGCTGACCTCAGCGAGCAGCTGCGCGACGCCCTCGTGGCCAGGTCCGATCAACACGATCATTGGGTGATGAATCTCACCGGGGTTCACCCGAGACTCATATGGTGACACCGACAGCCGCTTTGCGGTTGCGGTCATGACCGTCGCCGTGCGCTCAGCCCATGCGTGCGGATCTGCGGGCACCGTGACCTGGTCGATCCGGTCGAGCGCGTCGTCAACGCCGATCGCGACCACTTCGCATTCTTGTGACCACGGCGTCGAGGTCACACCGATAGCCAGTGATCGCAGCCAACCCAAAATGGTGTCGTCGACGCCAGTCAACGAGATGGTGTCGAGCTGCTCAAAGTCGAGGAGGAGATCTCCAACATCGGTCTCCCCTACTGGAAGAAGCGCAGGACAATACGGGTGGGCATGGGCTGCTTCGGCTTCGATCTGGCGGACTTCGAGGTCCGGGTGAAGTCTCCACGCCCGACCATCAGCCGAGACGAACCCGTCAACAGGAGGACACTCGTCATCGAGAAGGATCTCGACGCCGTGGACACCAGCCCGCATCGCCACGACCGCTGGCAGTCGGGCACCGGGCGCTTCGCCGAGTTTGTGGGACAGGTACTGGTTCGTCGCGACGAGCCACCGGACCGCTTCGACATCGGCGACCGGTCGGATTCGGGATTCGAACGCCGCTGCGTCTTCGGGTGCGGGCTCGACCATGGTTTCTGGTCTGCGGCGTGCGCCTTGGAAACGGCGAAGCGCCCGCAACAAGTAGAGCAGCAGGCCGCCTCCAACAGCGGTACCGAGCGCGCCCAACGCGACAGTCTGAGTCTCGACGAGGTAGCTCACACCGCTCGCAGAGTCGTCGAGCGGGTTTTCGCTTGCGTCATCCACGACCCGAACTTCGCTGGATGGGGTTTCGTCTGATTGTGCTGACTCTGATTCTTGCCGCGTTGCTGCTGGTGCCCCGGCGGGTTCGTCGAGATCTTCCGTCTCGAAGCTCTGCTCGGTCTCCGGTGTCTCTTCGGTGATCTGGGCTTCGGGCTCTTGCGTTGCCGGGAGTCCTGACAGGTCCGGGCGAGCCTCACCATCACCAGCGGCGATTCGCGTCGCGGGCGTGAACTGTTCGAGTCCATCAAGAGAATGGGTGCCCGCAAGGTCATCGATAGTGCCATCGACCGAGTCCGGGATAGTCGGCAACAGCACTTCGAACTCTTCGCCGACGAACACGATATCGGGATCTTCACTGTCGAGATGTTCCAGGTTCGCCGAGACCAGATCACCCCAATACGGTGCGATCTCGGCGTCGGTCGCCGCTCGGCCGTACGCCTCGCTAAGAACGGTGTCAGCGATCCGCCAGAAATGATCGCCTTCAGCGATCTGCCAGGACCCAACAATCAGACGACCAGTTGCTGTGTCATGGCCAGTCTCCAGCGACGACGAGGCTGCATCATCGGAGGTCGCAGGCGCCGGGTCCGCGACCAGTCCGGGGATGACCAGTGACCATCCTTGGCGCAACACGGTGAAATCGTGGCTAAGCGTCACCCCGTCACCCATCGTGCGGCCGACGTTGGCATCACGGATCTGTTCCCATCGTTCACCGTCACCGAGATGCTGTTCGGCCAGGCTCCAGAGAGTGCCTCGACGTTCGACTTCGATCTCGGCTCCAACAGAAACGTTGTCGTTGGCGTCGGCGACGAGAACCAGACCCAAGCCCTGACCTGTCTGGGTCAGCGTGCCGACAGTGAGCATGGCCGAAACGTCGGGACCAGTGACCGAGTCGGCGCTGGGAGCGATCGGCAAAGGCGCCGCCGCGGCTGCGACCCCAGCAGTCGACTGAAGCGTGATCGAGGTGATCAGCGTGATGTGGGCAACCGTTCGTGCGGCGATCCATTGGGTTGCGCCGAGACCTCGAATGGCTGCGGCGGTACCGCCTCGGATCGCGGCCGCGATCTCGACGAGGAAGCTGGCTGCGAGTTGTGCCCACGCCGCCCAGGCAACGCATGCGACGATCTTGACCCAGGTCCACGAGTCGATTTCCCCCGTGGTGATTGCGTGGCTGAAGTCGTCCCAGCTTGGAATCACTGTTGGCAGCGGGTTCCCGACGAACTGCCACAACAGCAATGGGATACCGGCCAAGAACAAGCCGGCGGCGGCGAGCGCGGCGAGCGCTTTGACAATCGCGACCGGGCGTGAGGTAACGCTCATGTCTCTGCTCCATCTACTCCGCGCACAATCCGGGCCCGTCCTACTCCAGTGACGGTCTTTGGTCCAACGCCAATCGCGCCCAACAGCTGCATGTCGACGACCATGTTCACGGTCACGGTGATGGTGTCTCCGGACACGGTCACCGTGCCGCTGTACCCCTGCGCCGCGAGCCAGTTGTTCGCCGCCGTTGAGGCGTTGGCGGTGTCGATCGTTGTGACACCCTGACGCAAACTGCTGCCATCAACAGCCTGAGCTCCGGCGAGCGCCGCGTTCTGCGCTACATCAAGAGCGGCGCGTCGTTCACTCAGCACCCGACCCCCGTCAAAGGCAAGACCGGCCATCATCGCCATCGGGATCACGAACAACAAAACAAAGGGCGTCACTCCGCCGCGCTCGCCCACCAAACGCCTCCGCAGATCTGCACGTGTGGGAATGCGACGGACCCGAACCACAACCGCAGCCGCGAATCCAGCCAGCGCGGCGACTGCGGGGGCCGGTAGAGGTTTCGGTGTGGTCAGAAATGCCATGTCATCCTCCTCGATGGGTATCAACCGGGCTCACCGATGTCGCCGAGACCGTCCGCGAACCCGGAATCCCCAAACCGACCACATCACCAAGCCCCACCACACAGGTCACGGTCGCGCTGACCTGACCGCCCGGTTGCAGCTGGCTGGTGTCGATGCTCACCGAGATCGTCTGGCAGCCCACACCGCTTTGCGACATCGTGTCGCGTGCCGCCTGGTCGCCATCAGCCGCCGCAGCGGCCGGGTGCTGACGCAACGACGCGGCGCGTGCTGCGTCACGGGCTGCTGATGTCACGTCCTGATCGGTGGTCGACAAGCGTCCAACCATGACCGCGAATCCCAGCAACAACATGACCATCGGCACCAGGGTCACCAGTTCCCCGGCCGCGGTGCCCGCGTCTGCGCGACAGCGTCGCGTTTCGGTGCGGTTCATCGGCCCGGCTCGCTGGTGAATCCCTCACGGGCTCCTGTTGCCTCCACCGCGATGTCGCCGTCGAACAGCGGTATCACCGATGTGACTTCCGCGGTGATTCTTACCGTGACGAGTGAACCGGACTGGCTCACCGACACGAACTCGTTTTCGAGCAGCGAATTGGATCCGGACAGGATCTGGTTCGCAGCAAAGGTCGCATCAGCGGGCGTTCCGTTTTCGTTCTGGTAGGCCCGTGCGCCGTCTTGCGCGGCGGCCGACATGACCGACCGGGCGTGGTAGTAGAGACCCATTTGGATCACGATCATGACCATGAAAACCATCACCGGTGTGACGACAACCAGCGGGCCTACATCACCGCGGTCCCCACGAAACCGCTGTGATGTTCTGGAGTCGGAGTCGGGGGCGCGATTGTGAACAGGTCCCGCCTGGGACCCGCTCAATCTTCCCGTTCGCAATCGCGCCCTCATCGACTCTCGCTCCTCATGCATCAAACACTCAACTTCGAATCAGGGACCGAGGTTGATAGTGGCTTCCTTCGCGGTGATCTTGGCCACGATCAACGCGGTCACCGCGACCGCTACACCGGTCATTGCCGCGATGCCGACGGTTCGAGGCGTGATATCGCCACGCTCGTCGCGGATATCGAGACGCCGACCCATCGCTTCGCCTGCCTCATGGGCATGGGCGGTCACCGCGACGTGACCGCGAACGGCCTTTTCGTACAGTGTGTTCATTGGTCTGTTCCTTTGGTTTGTTGGGTATTGCGCCGGTCGCGGTGCGACCAGATCTTGGAGGGGTTCATCAGAGCCCCATGACGGCTTCGACTGCCGGGTACAGCAGGAGAAATACGAACCCGGTGAGCATCAACCCGGTGGGGCCGGCCATCGCGGTTGTGCGGCCAGATGCTTCGCGTTCGACGTCGGCGATCTGGTGGGTTCGAAGGGCCTTTGCCTTGGTCATCAATGACTCGCGGATGTGAGCGCCGGAGGTGCCAGCCAGTTCCATGGTCGCTGCCAGTTCGGTGAGCGATTCGATCTCCAAGCGAGCGCCTTCGCTCGCCATCGATTCCCACGGTGAGATACCCCTCACGCGGGCGTCGGTCAGGGTTCTGCGTAGCAGCTGAAAGCTCCAGCCTTCGCCCTGGTCGACGGCGTCCTGGAGCGCCTGATTGATACCCGCGCCGCCGGCCATCAGAATCGAAACCAATCCGAGATAGGTCACCAGCGTCGATTCGAACTCTTTGCGTCGCGCCGCCGCGTTCGACCGAACTTGGCTGTCGGTAAGAAACCATCCCCCGATGCACAAGCCGACCGACACCAGCGCCGCGAAACCGGGCGAGAACCATGCCGATCCGCTCGAAAGAATCGGCAGCACCCAAAAGATCGGAGGCAAACACGCCCAGAACAGCCCGGTCCGGAGCCGTTCCAGAAGGTGGTGCTCTTCGCTTCGATCCAACAGCGCGAGATCCGTTTTCAGATTCGACAGGTCCGTGTCGGTGGCATTCATGATCCACTTGCCGAAGCGCTGGGCCCAGTCGCCAAGGTTGTCCGGGTCGATTTCTCCGTCAGCGACAGACCAGCGAGTCTGAGAGAGATCCGCGAGCGCCGCATCCAGAGGCTGAGAGGGAATCAGGAACGCTCGGGCGATGAAGAACAATCCAGTGCCCATGATTGCTCCAAAGACGATTGGCATCAGCATCAGCGCTTCACGTCCTCAAACGCCAAGATCCTCGGCGGGCGCCGCACCTTCGACAGTTCCGCAATCCCATAGACCGCAAAGGCCCACATCGCGCCGACGACGCCCATCACGACCTGCCCGGTGAACGAATCAAACGCGCTCAGGTATCCCTTGTTCACGAGAAGAAGAAGGAAGAACACACCGAGCACGATCCCGGTCACCGCTTTCGCGTCTGAATAGGTCTGCGCGCGGCTCGTCTCCGTCCGCATTCGCATCGTCGCCTCTTCTCGTGCCGCAGCCGCGACATCAGAGAGCAACGTGGTCAGATTCTGCCCTCGTCGTTCCGACGCCATAATCAACGCGATCGCGACCTGATCTGCGGCCGGGTCATCGACCCGAACCGCGAATACGCGCAACAACTCAGGCAGCGGTCGGCGGCGCATCCCTCGCGCGAGCGCCTGGATCTGCGGGCGGATCTCGCGTGGCGCGACCCGTGAGGTCACACTGATCGCCTCCTGAAGTCCCGCCGCTGACCCAATGGTGTCTCGGAGCTGTTCGGCCCACGTCGCTATCGCTTCGCTGCGAGCGATCGCTTCCTTCCGTCGTTTGGCGGCCCCGGCGATCGTCGGGCTCGTGAAACCGGCCAGGCCCGCCAAGAAAATGGCGACTGGCCACTGAGCGAGAACCATCATCATCACGGCACCGACCAACGCGAGGCCGATGCGTAGACGGAGTTGATCGATGCCTCGAACCCGTTCAGATACCGAGCTCAGATCCAACGCTGGGATCTCAGAGTCCTCCACCCCGCGGATCCCCATCACCGCCATCAACAGACCAAAGCCGGTCCCCAGCCCGGCCATCAACACGACAAGAAAGGTCATGCGGCGTTGCCGCCTTCCAGCAGACTGAAGTGATCGAATCCCGACGCCCGGAGCCGTTCCATCAGTTCTGCTGACACGCCGGCTTGGGTAGCTCTGAGCTGTCCGTGCTCATCAAGAGCGAAGATCTCGGTCGTCTCGATCCGCGGACCATCGGCGCCGGTGACCTCGCGAACCGAACTGACGATCCGCTGCCCATTGGGTCGTTTGGTGATGTGGACCACCAGGTGCAACACCAGGCTGATCAGCTGCGCCGATGCATCCATCGACAGGGCGTCTTCACCCTGCAACGCGCTCGTCTGCATCTTCGACAACGCCGACAGCGCCGAATCAGCGTGGATTGTGCTCATCGATCCTTCGTGACCGGAATTCAACGCGTTGAGCACCGCTCGAACCTCGTCGCCCTTGCGGGACTCGCCGACAATCACCCGATCAGGACGCATCCGCAGCGCCTGCTCGCCAAGTGCCTTCATGCTGATGCCACCAACACCTTCCAAATTCGGTTGGCGTACCTCCATCTCAACGCAATGTTTCGCCCGCTGCGGATCCAGTTCCAGACTCAGCTCGGAACTGTCTTCGATCACGACGAGGCGCTCATCAGGTGGAATGCACGAAATCAACCCGCGCAGGAACGTCGTCTTGCCGGTCGCGGTTCCTCCAGCGACCATCACCGCGCACGGCAAAGGCGGCGCCACCGCGCACTGCAGAAAATGCGACAGCGCCGGGGTGATCGTCCCGAGTTCGACCAGCTCCGGCAGCGACATCGTCGTATGGCCATGGCGCCGGATCGTGACCGTCAACCGATTCGTAACCTGTTTGATCGCGTGCAACCGAGAACCATCAGGAAGTCGCAGATCCAGATACGGCTGCGCATCATCGAACCGGCGCTCGGTCTTGCCAGCAGTCGCCGCGAGCCGCCGGATCGTGTCCTCGAACTCGCGTGCGGAATCAGCCAGCGGCGGGCCCGGCTCGCGGCGCCCACCAACACGAACCAAGGTCACGTTGTCGAACCCGTTCGCCATGATCTCTTCGAGGGTCGGATCCTTCAACAGCGCGTCAAGTGGCCCATGGCCGAACACATGGGACCGGACGGCCTCGATAACCAGATCCTCCTCGTTCTCGGTCAGGGGCGACTCGCCGCGTCCCATGATCGCTCGGCCCGACGCCTCCACCGCCTTGACGATGGCCTGTTCACCCCACGCCGACGACGCATCAGCAGTCGGCGGGCGACCATGAGTGTTCTCATAGGTCGCTTCCCAATCCGCAACTTCGCGAGCGACCTTCTCACGCACCTCATGAGTGACAGTACGAATCCGACTCATCACCCGCCTCCAACACCATTGGACGACTCGCTACCGGGGCCCTGACGTTGCACCAGCGACGCGAAACCCACCGCGGCCGGCGCCTCCTCAACAGCGACGGTGTCTTCAACCGCTCCACCGAGCTCGACTTCAATCGGTCGTTGGTGAGGAACAAGACTTTGCGCGCAACGAACCTGAACATGGCTGGCCAACTCCGCCATCCGTTTCGCGAGTCCGCTCTTCTCGAACACTCGCCCGGCCGCGAAACCGTTCGCCGTCAGCGCGTTCGCCGCCCTTTCGTCATCAGGAACAACCCCAACAAGATCGACCTGACAGCTTTCGGCGATTTCAGACGGGTGATACTGGCCGTCGCCGACACACACCAAACCAACCGTGCACCCAGCATCCTGCAGTTCCCGGATACCGGGCTGCACCGCATAGATCTCCTCGAGGTTCGGACGACACACCATCAGAGTCAGAGCCGCTCGACGGGCGATCCCGATCGCCGGTTTCGACGCCGCCAACCGTCCACAGTCCACAAAGGCTCGCACGCCCTCGGCGGCGGCCAACGCCGCCGCCCCCTTGTCACCGAGCGACATCAGCGCGGACTCGATCTGACCGGGAGCAGGCGGCGCCGCCGCGATCGATACCGATTCAGTGAGCGGTTGAGTCACCGACCGCAACACATCGATGTCGAGCTGCCCACGAACAGCCGACATAGCGAGAAGACCCGGGTCCCATGACAGGTCATGTGGCGTGCTCCACCGTGCCGCCAAGGTTCCTCCCGACGCATCAGCCTCAATGATCACCTTGAACACATCAGGCTCGTTCCAAAAGGCGGCGAGCAGAGCCGTGAGCGTGGTGACCCCCGGGCTGGCTTTGCGGCTCGCGACCGCGACGATCATTGTTCTGCTCCGATCAACACGAGGCGAAGACGGTCCTGACTAATCGCATTGGTCACCGTCGCCGAGTCGTCAGCATCGACCTCGAGCGAAATGAACAGCTTCGGTTCGCCGCCAGTCACAAGCTGCTCAACGGTCCAAATCTTCGCGACCCCCAGCACTTCGAGTCGTTCGTTATCAATGGTCGAAGCCGGCGTCACCTTCACCAGTTCCACACGGTCCCCCGCTCGCAGCGCCGACGTTGGATATTCCCCCGGCCCCAACGACGCGCCCACGATGGCGCTACCTGCTGGGACGGCGTCAGTCTCAGCGACAAGCAACGGTGACAACGGAGTTCCGACTGGGATCGGTCCTCGTGCGACGTTGCCAATAACAAGCCCGCCTTCGTCCGCAGTAAGAAGTCGAACACCAGAGTCCGCCCCGACCGCAACGGTCGTGACCATCTGCCGTGTGATGATCTGACCCGCCTGGATATCGCTCGCAGCGACCAGCACCGGTGTTCGCTCAGCTTGGGTAAGGGTCCAATAGGCAAAGCCCAGGATCGAACACGCAACCAAAAGGATCCCGAAGACGGCCCATGGGAGCTGTTTGCGGCGTTGTGGCGTCCCTCCACGCGTGATGCCCACTGGCTCCGCGGCGGCTTTCTGAGCTTTCTTCTCTTTGCGACTCACCTTTGGCTTGTCGATCGTAGGGGTTGCCATATCAGCCTCCTGGGGCCACGCCGACAGCCTGAAGCTCGGCGACTCGTACCGGACGAGATGTTGTGACGACGAAATCGGGCAACGTGCCGGAGCCGCAGTACTGATTGCACACCCAACTGACCGACCACCTGATCGTCACGTCGAGGGTGTAAGAACCAACAGCGCTGGAGTGTTTCCACGTCAAGCTGCAGTTCGTGGATTGTTGCTCCTCACGGAGAGCGAAGTTGTAGACCGACCCCGAGTTGTTCCCGCACGACACGATCTGGCCATCGCTGCGGTAAATCACCTCATACGGTGTCGCAGTCACCGTCGCGGTCGTCCCAAACACTGCGGCCGGTGTCGCCGACCGGGGCTGCCACTCCCCCGCCTCGATCCACAGCCACGTCGGGAACTGGGTGATCATCGGCGCATTCACATCACCAGCCGGCGCGGACGTTCCGACCGACACCGGCAACACCACCGACGCTGCAGCTCGCGCCACGATCCAGTCCTGCACAAACTGTGGGACCGGGTCACCAATCGGCCACGCATCCAAAATTCCGGTGAACGCAATGGTGGGGCTCTGGGCAACAACATCCGGATCGGTCGTCGAGCACAACACCACCGCCCACGGTTCATCCGGATCAAAACCGGCCGAGACGTAATCGTCATACACCGGTCCATCGCCAACCGAGTACCGCTGCCACGCATACAAGTCGTATTCGAAAAACGACATCGACGTCCACGAACACGCCCGCATCCACTCCGGCAAACCCGGACCAACCACCGACGAACCAGCAGCCACACCCGTCAACACAATCTCCGGACCATTCGGCCCAGTCGTCGCATCCACAAACACATTGCCCCCGCCGCCGCCATCAAGGTCTGCGGACGCTGGTGCGGGAGCGACCAAGACGAAGAACGACGAAACGACCAATGCGACGTTTATAGGTCTGCGAAAGTGTTTGGGTCGCACCGGATCTCACCTCCAATAATGAAGTCCTCCACGAACCAGACGTCGTCGATCTTGACGAGCTTGGTGTTGCGCCACTTCCAAAAATCATCAGCCGGCACGATCAGCTCGCCGTCTTCACTCCAGCCCTCGGCTCTCCCCTGGGAACAGTCGAAGACGGTCGCACGGTCCCCAATGATTTCGACCTCGGAAATGTTGGAATCATGACCGGGTCCGACCGCCAACAGTCCTCGTTCTTCGAGGGTGACGATGAACTCTTTCATTCGGGCGTTCTGAGCACCGACGGTGAGCTCATCGATTAGTGGCAGCTGCGTCCCTCGTCCGTCTACGCGTTCGTCACGGGCGAACAGATCAACCATAAATTTGGTGTGGACAGCGCGAATCGCGGTCTCATCGTCGACTTCCGGAATCTCGGTCGGTGTCGGCTCAACAGTCGCGGTCGGTTCCGGAACCGGAGTCGATGTCGCAGTTGGTTCGGGCAAAGCAGTCGCCGGCACTGCAGTCGGCGTTGGCACGGGCGTGGCAGTAGCTGTGGCAGTTTCGTCAGCGCCGCCGGTGCACGCGGCCGCCGCGAACACGAATACCAGCAGTAACACGAACAACTGCATTCGACGTCGGTCGATCATGAGCAGGTCCTCTCAACGCAGTAGGTACGGAGAGGAAGACTAAGCAACTCATGTGACGCGGAAACGCAGCGCCCCGTGTCTTCCGATCGGAACGCTCGTCCAAGAATACCAGCGCATCTCGAACCCCGAGGGTCGCCCACCTCATGACCCGCTTGCGATAGCACCTTCGTCTCAACGACCTGGAGCTCCACTACGACACACCGTATATTTGCAAGTTCAACCGTGCAAGTGAGTTTGGCAACGGAACTGGATCCTTTCGTTGGCAGTCACACCAACTAGGGACACTTCAGATCAACAGACCGGTCACCCGTTCATAGTTTTCTCCGATTTTCTCCGCGCCGCCCGACCGATCCCCGTCATCGAGACGTCCCTAGTTGGGCATGAAACGCCTCACAAAGATCGTCATTTTCGCGATAGTCGCATCCACCGGGTGCAGCAACGGAATCACCGAAACATCGCCTCAGACCCGAAACCCATCAGCCCATACCCGCGAACCGATAGCCGCCTCCCCCAGCCCCGCACACGACCAAGCTTCGAATTCAGCCCCGATACAGATCAACCTCCCACCAACACCATCACCGATTCCCAACGACGCAGGCAGTGCCCACGCGGGACACGATGAACCGTTGGACCACGCCGCCGAGTTCCACGACCACGGCGAGAACGCCACCGCACCCATCCCCTGGCCCGAGCCTCCCACACCAACCTCGCCGCCGCTCGATATCGCCCAGTACGTGGCCACAGTCGTCAACAACGTCTCCCCCACCACGCCCCTGGACCCGTCATTGCTCGCACCGTGGCTCACCCCGTCGCTCGCAGACGACTTCCGACTCGCGAACCCCGGGACCGGCCCATCGGCCCGGTCGGTTCTTGTCGACACCGAAATCGTCAACGGAACAGAAACCGCCCATCAAGTCCTGATCCGGCTCCTGTTCGAACAAACCAGCGACTCCGGCATCTCTTTCGCCCACGTCGACGCGCTGGTCATCCTTGACACCGAATCCCACTGGCGTGTTGCCTCGCTGGAGGCCACCAGCCGGTGATCGCTTTCAAAATCCTTGCCGCGGCAGTGATCTCCACCGTGCTGGTCATCCTGTTCGGAATCCTGCTCATAGTTCCCATCGTCGCAACCTCAACAGGTACCGGCGCGACGACAGGAGTGCTCTCGATCACCGCATCAGACGAAGCAATCAACGACATACCAGCGACCTTGTTGCCGATCTACATCTCAGCCGCCGCCGAATGCGAAGGTCTCCCCTGGACCGTCGCCGCCGGCATCGGCAAAATCGAATCCGACCACGCCCGATTCGGCGGCGCCACCATCAACCCCGACGGACAAGTCCTCCCGCCCATCATCGGTATCCGCCTCGACGGAACCAACAACACCGCCATCATCACCGATACCGACAACGGCGCCCTCGACAACGACACCCTGTACGACCGAGCGGTCGGCCCCTTCCAATTCATCCCCAGCTCCTGGGCCCTCTACGGGCGCGATGGCAACAACGACACAATCAAAGACCCACACAACGTCTACGACGCAATACCAGCAATGGTCGCCCACCTCTGCCCACACGGATCCATCACCAACATCGAAGACGCAATCTTCAGCTACAACCGTTCCACCGCGTACGTCGCCGACGTTCTCGCTTGGGCTGGCCGATACACCGGCTCTGCAGTCGCAGTACCCGTCGCCGGCTACGCACTGCCCTTGCCCGGCATCACCGAAGCACTCGCAACCAGACCCCACCACACCTACCCCGCCTGGGACGCCGGCGTCGACGTCGGCACCCCAACGTTCGCGATGGTCGACGGCACAGTAGCCGTCGCCCTCAGCGGCCAAGGCGTCTACGACGGCGGCAACACAGGGAGGTGCGGCAACACCGTCATCATCGACGGCATAGACAGCGTCCGCTACACCTACTGCCACCTCTCAGCCGTGAGCGTCGCCCCAGGCCAGACCGTCACCGCCGGCCAACAGCTCGGACTCACAGGCGGACAACCCGGCGCGCCCGGAGCCGGCAACACCACCGGACCGCACCTGCACCTCAGCCTTCGCGGCCAAGGACGCCAACTCTGCCCTCAACCAGTCCTGCTGAGCATCCTTCGCCAAACACCCATCAACCCACATGCGTCACCCAGCACGGGATGCATCACCGGCGCACCCAACATCAATTGGGACCAGTGGGGTGTGCGCGACCGAGCGGCTTCACCCCAACAGCAATAGCACTCGTCGACGGCGGCACGATCCTTCGCACCGGTTGCCGAAGATGCGACCCGACTTCGGTGGTCAGCAGCCAGACCAGCTACACGCAGTCCTGAAGTCGACCTGCTCACTCTTCTTCACAATCGCGAAGGCTCCCCGTTGCTTTGCCCACGCACCGGGATTCCGGTGTCTCCTGTTTCCATCTACGGAAACAAGAAACACGAACGGCTGTGGATGGCACAGGACCCCAAGAACCCCGGCCGAATTGATACTCAGCGGACCGGCCCTTGAAGGCGACCCGCCCCGTGATAGGACCGGCGGCGTACGGACCGGGCGGCCCGCAGTGCCACTCCCCCACCGCCTCGAGACGGGTCCTGGAATCGAGGGGTGGCGGTGATCGGGTGGTTAGCGGAGCTGGTCGGCGAAGCGTCGGAGCTCGGCGATGAGGCCCGAGGTGCCGAGTCCTTCGATCGCCAGCAGGGCGTCTCTGCGTTGCAGATCGGTGAGGCGATCGGCGGCGTCGTTGTCGTTCCACTCTTCGACCGTCGCACGCCAGTGCTGGACGGCTTCCGCGACCGGTTGCGCGGACACGATGGCGGCGATTCCGGTGCGGGCTTCGACAGCTCCGTCAGCCAGCATCCGGTTGAGCGATTCGGCGTTGACCTTCCACGGCGAGTTCCGGGTGGGCCCTTTGACCGCTTCGACTTTGCCGGCCTTGACCCATCGTCGGATGGTGTCGGTCGAATAACCTGTCGTATGTGCAGCCGCCGATAACGAGATCATTCCCATACCAGCGCACAGTACTCGCTATGCATAGCTATAGCAGGGGATAGCTATGCGGTTTTCGTCTCCCCGTTTTCTAAATCGACCCCAGAGCCTCTCCCCCGTGCCGCGTTCTTGCCGCGTTATGCACGCCAGTGTTCACCGCAACACCTACCGTGCTATGCACCCGATTTTAAACCTCACTCCAAACCACAGTTCGAACCGCAGTATTAACCACGGTAGTGGCTGCAGTTTGGACCGTAGTTCTTGCTTTGGTTCAACCTGTGGTCCATACTTTGGTCAGAACCGGGTTGTTGACTGTGGTTGAGACTGGGGTGTACTCGATGGTTTGATCGAGGTTTCACTCTCCGGTTTAAACCACGGTTCTACCTGTGGATTGTTCTGTGGACGATGCGCTCTGGGTGAGGGCGCAGTAATTGGAGATTGCTCATGACGGTGTTGGCGAATGCGTTGGTGGTGACCAACGGCAAAGGCGGCGTAGGCAAGACGACGTTGGCGGCGAATCTTGCGGTCGGCGCCGCGATGGCGGGCTGGAAGGTGCTGCTGGTCGATCTGGATCCGCAGGGCAACCTAGTCGGCGATCTCGGCGTCGACGGCGACAGCGGCGAAGGGCTCCGGCGGGCGGTGGTGCTGGAGGATGCGTCTCAGCTCAAGATCGTGAACGCCCGCGAAGGTGTCGATCTCATACCGGGCGGGTTGGCGTCACGGGACGCATGGCTCCTGCTGGGGGAGAAATCCCGCACTGATCCGGATGCGATGACGTTGTTGGGGCGCGTGTTGGCACCAATCGCCGCTGACTATGACCTGGTGGTCTTCGATACGCCGCCGGCGGCGGGCCATATTGCGGTGGATGCAGCGCTGGCGGTGGCGGCGAATGTGGTGGTGCCGACTCGTCCTGATGCCGCGTCGGTGGATGGTTTGGCATTGACGGCCGAGGCGTGCGCGAACGCGAGATCGAAGAACCCGGGGCTGCGAGTGCTCGGGATCGTCGTGTACGGGTTGGGGGCGGGGGACAAGGCGATGCGGCGAACCTTGTATGACCGGCTCGGGGAATTGTTGGGCGATCGGGTGCCAGTGTTGGAACCGCCGATTCGTGACGCCCGCAAAGCCGCGATCGATCAGCGAGAGTCCGGGATTGTCGCGGCGGAGTACGAGGTTGCGGCGTCGGAGGCAGAGCCTTCGGCGTGGTGGAAGGTCCGTCGAGGGGAGTTGGCGAACGCGCCGACGTTCTCTAAGGCGGCGGCGGGTATGGCCGAGGACTACCAACTGGTGATCCGCCAGATCCTGGAGTCAGTCACCGCGGATAACGCAGAGGTGGCGTCGTGAGTCGTAAACCTCGGGATGTGTCCGGGTTGTGGGAGACGAATCCGTCCGAGCCGGTTGACCGTTCTCCGGGTGTGGCGCCCCCGCCTCGACGGTCAGCCCCCGTCGCCGCTCCGGCCGCACCAGCGGTCAAGACGGAACCACCTGCTGTGGTTCCGACCGAACCAGCCTCAGCTGAGGTTGAACCGGCAGCTGAACCTCTGCTGAGTGGGGGAGTGGCGGCCCCGGCGGTGGAACTTACGTCAGATGTTGTGGCTCCGGCTGCGGTGGTGGACCCGCCGTCAGAGACTACGACAAGCGCTCCTGTGGCCGAGGTGGATCCGTTGGCGCCGGTGAAGACGGGGTTGTCGTTCACCAAGGAGCAGTTGGCTCGGCTGCACAAGCTGGCGGACCGCGACGATGTTTGGGTGAGCTCGGTCATGGGCAACCTCCTCCAACAGGCCGCGGAGACGATTCGGGCGACGCCTCGTACTCGCCGCACCAAGAGCCGGCGCGGGTCGAAGTACATCGCCACGACGCTGTACCTCGATCGAGCCGACCGGGAACTGTTGGATCAACTGGCCGATTCCACTGGCCGTTCCAGGGCCGCCGTCGGCCGACTCGCCGTCGACAGTGTCATCGAATAGTCGACGCTCGGTCTCAGCGGTTTCACGAACCGAGATGGGGGTCTGCACAGCAGTCGCCCAGATCGGACCAGCAGGCAGCCGCACCCAGGCGCATCGAAGCCCTCCGTTCAGGCTGGCTACGGGAGTTCGATCTCCTCCACCGCTCTCGTAACCGAACTGAAGGCTGGGCTGAAGAGCCTGGCCTGTTGAGGCTTCAGGCAGTGTCGAGGGTGTGCATCTTGCCGTCCGTTGTCGTCGACTCGACAACCCTCGGACACCGGGTCTTCAGAAAATTGACTGTCGGGAACCGATGCACCGTCCACAATGGGTGGGTGTCCACAACCACTCTCTACCGGCCCGTCGGGCAACCCGAGCTCGACCTCATCGCCGCCAGCGACTGGCGGGTCTTTCCGCCGCGCCTCGATTGGCAGCCGATCTTCTATCCAGTGACCAACGAGCCGTACGCAACTCGAATCGCTCGGGAGTGGAACACCAAGGATGACGAAAACGGCCACGTCGGCTACGTCCTCCGCTTTGATGTCGACACGATCTATCTCTCGCAGTTCGATGTCAAGCAGGTCGGTGACGACGAATGCCTGGAGTACTGGATCCCGGCCGAAGAGCTTGACACCTTCAACGATCAGATCGTCGGAACGATCGAGGTCGTCTCGGAGTGGAGGGCGTAAGTGTGAGCCCGGGACCGGCGTTTCGAGTCGGCTTCATAGTCGACGAGCGTGCAGATCTCAGCGGTGCCATCGAGGTGATCCCGTCCGTCGACAACGAGCCTCTGACGGATCTGATCCATGCGTTCGAGCGGGACCATGGCTACGAACCGCTTGATGGCTATGGAGGAATCATCCCAAGTTTCTTCCGATTCGGGCCACTCGATGCGCACTATCTCGGACGGTCCGCGCCACAGTCTTTCGCCAAGGTCCCCCTGCTCGGATGCGACTGTGGGGAATGGGGATGCTGGCCGCTGCTCGCCACGATTCACGCAACCGATGAGACCGCCACCTGGTCAGACTTCGAGCAGCCGTACCGGAAAAGGCGCGAGTACACGGACTTCGGGCCATTCGTATTCGATCGCGCCCAGTACGACGAAGCGCTTGCACATCTGAACCGAACCCTCGGAGAGTCCAATGGCTGACGACGTCACCATCGGACACGGTTCACCAGTAGCAGCGTTCCGATCGGCGGCGAGATCCGGCTCGGGCGATCCCTATGCAGGGTCGAGCTTCATGGTGGAGCTCCACAGTGACGGTGTGCGAGCAATCCGCTCCGTGTTCATGTCCAGCTCCGAATGGGACGCTCTGGCGGCTTACTTCTCCGACCTTGCAAACTCTTGGAGGGGTGGGAAGGCAAGAAGTCGTGGGAATCGATCGAGCATGATCTTCGGGTCACTGCCACATCCCACCCGCTGGGTCATTGCCAACTGGACGTGGAAGACGGTAGTCGGCGGATTCAAGGTCGATGCCGGTGAGGACATGGCAACCGTCGCACGAGAGATGCTCGCCTGGGCTGGCAGCACATGACGCCACCCTGGGTCGAGCGACCCGCCCGCTGATGTGAGGTCTGGCGACGGAGGCGGTCGATCGATTCGTGAACACTTCGGGGCCGCCGAACTCAATCTGAGCCTAGGTGGGGGAGTCTTCGGCGATGGCGAAGAGTTGGTTCATGACGGTGAGTCGGGTGTCGGCGTTCATGCGGAGGTTGTCGAAGGTGGTCGAGAAGGCGTCGCGGAGTTGCTGGCCGTTGGGTCCGGTGTAGATGCCCGGGGTGTGGTGGTGCCCACCGAGCGGCACCGGGGGTTCGTCGCCGGGGACGGGTTCGTAGTCGGTGGTCTCGATGATGGTGAGGAACTTGTTGTACTCGGCGAGGGTGTGGGGGTCGAAGCTGGCGGTATCAATCGGGGTTGGCATGGCCATGGGGTTCTCCTTGGATTGTGGTGTGGTGTCTATTGGCTGATTCGGGGACCTGGATCCGGCGGTTGGCGTTGCTGGGTGGTGGCGAGGTTGTTTCTCATGGCGTCGCTGATCGTTTGCTTCACATGGTCGAAGTGACGCAGCTGTAGCGGATCGTCAGGGTCAGGCTGAGTGTTGCGGCTCTCGACGTTCCAAGCATCGCGGAACTGGGCGATCGCACCGACCACGGCGATGCGATCGAGTTCACCGACGTTGTTGCCGATGGTGTGGGCGTCGGATCCGGTGATGTGCTGTTGACCGAGACCGCGAGTGTTCGTGTCGTGCTGCAGGGTGTCGACGATGGAGCCGAAGCGGTTTTGTAGCTCGTCACGGATCGTGTTCATGCTGTGGTCGACGGCGCCGGCGAGCAGGGTCGAGTTTTCGATGAGGGTGACGCCGTTGTCGAGGTGGTCGATGCGGGTGAGTTGGTCGTAGGTGTTCGCCCAGTCTCCCAGGGTGGTGCGGAGGTCATCGAGCGGGAGACGTTCGAGATCGGAGACGACCAGGTGGGTGAGCGGCTGGTGATCGTTGTGGAACGCGCCGATCGACGCGGTGCGCCATTGGTCGCGGGGCCAGGCGTCGAGGCCAATGTCGTGGCCGTGTTGTTGAGCCCAGTTGGTGGCGTAGGTCCGCATGGTGCGGCCGGCGCCTTCGCGGAAGGGGTGGAGTTGGTTGAGTTCACCAACGAGCCAGGACAATTGCTCGGCGAGTTCGGCGGTCGTCGCGGGTGCGGGTGCGCCGGCGAGTCGTTCGAAGATCTGGGTGCCGCTCGGACGGGTCGGGTGCAACCGGCCTTGGTTGCTTGGAGCCTGTTTTTCACCGTCCCTGGCGCACAAGGTTTGGCGAGTTCAGGTGTGGGCGAGGTCGGCGTAGGTGGTGTAGTGAGGGAGCCAGGCGAGTTTGATGGTGGCGGTTCGGCCGTGCCGGTTTTTGGCGATGATGAGTTCGCCCAGGCCGGTGTCGGCGGTGTCGGGGTGGTAGACCTCGTCGCGGTACAGGAAAGTGACGATGTCGGCATCCTGTTCGATCGCTCCGGATTCTCGGAGGTCGGCGAGCATGGGGCGTTTGTCCTGGCGGAGTTCGAGGTTGCGGGACAGTTGGGATAGGGCGATGACCGGGGTTTGGAGTTCGCCGGCGAGTTGTTTGAGTTGGCGGCTCATCTCTGCGACGGCGACTTGCCGGTTCTCGGCGTGGTGGCGCCCGGACATGAGTTGCAGGTAGTCGACGACGATGAGGCCGAGGTCTCCGGTGCGGCGTCGGACCTGACGGGCTTTGGCTTTGATGTCCAGGACAGTGGCGGTCGGGTTCGCGTCGATCCAGAGGGGAGCGGTCGCGAGAGCAGCTTTGGCCTGATCGAGGCGGGCGAGATCATCAGGAGTGAGCCCGCCAGCCCGGAGGGTGTTGACTTTGCCGAGGGAACTCAGGGCGCGTTGGGTGAGCTCGACCTCATCCATCTCAAGAGACACGAACAAGACCGGCTTGTTGTGGTTCACGGCAGCGTTGACGGCCACACCCAGGGCGAAGCTGGTTTTGCCCATGGCGGGTCGGGCGCCGACGATCACGAGGCGGGATGGGTGGAGTCCGTCGATGAGTTTGTCGAGATCAGCGTGCCCTGTCGGGAGACCGGTGACCGTGCCGTCGGTCCGGGCGGCCGTGATGCGATCGATCGCATTGTCGAGCACCGCAGTGACCGGGGTGAGGGTCGACCGGGGCCGGAGTTCGGTTGCGGCGGTGATCCGTTGTTCGGCGGCGTCGAGAGCGGCGCCGACGTCGGTGGGGGCGGCCCAGGCGAGGTGATGGACTTCGAGGCCGGCGGTGCCGAGGCGGCGGAGTTGGGCGTGGTCGGCGACGATGCGGGCGTAGCTCTCAGTGTTGGTGACGCTCGGGGTGCTGGCGCCAAGTTCGAGCAGGTTCACGACGTTGGTGTCGGTGGTGAGGCCGGTGCGGGTGAGGTGGTCGGCGACGGTAATCTCGTCGACTTGTTCGCCGGATTGGTAGACGGCGGTGATCGCCTCGAACAGGGTCTGGTTGATGGGCCGGTAGAAGTCGTTGGCGGTGACGACGCTGATGGCGGTTTCGATGGCGTCGTCGAGGATGAACATGGCGCCGAGGAGAGCGTTTTCGGCGTCGAGATCATGGGGAGGCCGGTTCCGGAGGGCGTCGGTCATGGGGTGGCTTTCTCGTAGCGGGCGATCGTGTCGGTGATGGTGTCAGTGTCGAGGTGGAGGAAGTCCCAGGCGGTGGCGGTCGGGATCTGGTCGGGGTGGGCAGCCAGTGTGGCGGCCACTCGGATGAGGTGCTGGGGCGTGCCGGCGATCCCGGAGAACGATTCGAGACGACGGCGAAGATCGGCGGGTTCGATGGTCGTGGTGCGGGTGGTGCACCAGAGGTCCCAGTGGGGGAGGGGCGGTTCGAGGTTCAGGGGGAAGTAGCGGTGGTAGCCGAGGGTGGCGGCGGTGGCGAGTTGCCCGCCGGGGGAACGGACGTTGGTGTCGCTGGCGACCGCGGTGATTGCGTTCGCGGCTTCGGTTGGGCTCCAGATCTGAAGGAGAGAGCGGAGCCGTCGGCTGAGGGTGTGGCCGGTGGCGGCCTTGTAGACGCCAGCGATCCGGTCGTAGTCGTCTTTGGTCCAGGTCGTGGCGTCGAGGGCGCCGGTCCGGATCCACTGCGGAGTGGCATCCGCGTCTGCGGCGAGCGGCGAGCGGCTGAGCATCTCGGCGATGGCCTTGTCGGTGGCGATGTCACCCGATGGTGGAGGTTGAGTGTTGGTGGTTTCGCGATCAGGGGTCGCGATTTTCGCGGTCAGGTCGCGATGCGATGAAGGTGAATGAATGGAAAGTTCTTCAGTTCCTTCATCTTCAATTGAACCTTGAGCCAGGAAATCGCGAGAGGAATCGCGATTTTCGCGATCGGAATCGCGATTTGGGTCGCGATTCCCGCGATCGGGTCGCGATGGGGCAGTCGGGTCCTGGAGGGCGTCGACGATGAGAGCGAGCGCGTCGAGGTTGTTGGCCCGGATGGCGACCTCGCCGAGATGAACCAAGGCATCAACTGGTCGCGCTGACGTTGCGACCGGGGTTGGGACGGAGCGGAGTGGGGCGGTGTCGGAGGTGACAAGACGCAGCCGGGGCCGGGCCTGGTCGACGGTTGCCAGCGCGTTCGGATCGATGATCACGGGCTTGGTCGACACCACAACGCCTTCGGCCATCAGCTGGCGGACATGGGTGGCGACAGTCGAGAAGGTGAGGTCGAACCGATGCGATACCTCAGTGACGCTGCAGGCCACTTCGACAGTGGGGCCGGTCTGGGGCACATCGGCGAGCAGCTCTCGTGCTATTTCATGGCGTCTCAGACTCACGGTGGTGTGAGTGCTTGCGCGCGAACTTACAGCGGTGTAAGTTGAGATCACTGTTTACGTGTTGATTAACCGATTGCAGTCGGAAGATCGAATCTCAAATTGCTTCGCCCGGGGTTGCAGCCCTGGGCGTTTCGCTTTTTAGTCCGCAGTCGAACCCTTGCAGGGGCTCAACGCAGCGGCACTACTCCTCCTTCCCCTTGATGTCTCGTCGGTTCACGCCGCGACGACGCGGGAAACCGCCGAGAGGGTGCTGAGGCTTTCTTCGAGCTTGCGGGCAAGTTCGTTCACCAGCGGCTCGGGACCGGCTTCGATGAGCAGGTCGATCTGATCGAAACTGAGGCCATCACGACGCAACGACACGACCTCGACGAGGGCTTTGGCCTCAGCCTGGGTCCATTCGCGCATACCGGTACCAGGGCCCATGGCGGTCGAGCGCCGTTTCCCCCAGCCGTAGCGGTCAGAGATCTCGGCGAGAAGCTCGCGGTGCGCGCCAGTAACGCCGGCGGCGTCGGCCATCGCGGCCACTTGGCGGGTGCGAAGATTCCGGGACTGAGTCATGAGTCGGCCTCCCTAAATACCATTGGTGTAATTCTCGCATGCGCAGAAGGCGAACGCGCGGACTGCCATCGCGCGAATCGGGTACGCGCGAGTAAGCGGCGCGCGAAGGAAATCTGCGATGCAGCGGACTTGAGCTTCCACAAGTGTTGTTCGGGCAGCTTTTGGACTGCGAGATCCAGATCCCGATGGGCCGAATCCCTCGGCCCGGTGCCTTTAGCTGGACCGAAGTAGTAGCCAGCGATCCGCCAGCATTCAGATCACACCTGCCCTCTCCGAAGCCCGAGCCAAACTCAGCCAGCACCGAATTGGCCACAAGACAGCAGACAAGACGCCCTAAGCGGTCCGCACCACAAGATCCCAACAGTCCAACACATCCAACTGTTGGAACTGTATGATCAGTTGTATGCCCAGTGCGAAGCCAAACAGCAAACCGACGCTGTCGAGGCGACCCCTAACAACATCGAACGCCGACCAGGCGCTGTTTGTGTACCGCACCGCAGAAACTAAGACCATCATGGCGTCACTCGACATGGGATTGAACACCTGGCTCGTTGGGCCGGCAGGCGCAGGCAAAACAACGCTGTTGCGACATGTGCTGCGCCAACTCGAGAATGCCGGCGACAACGCCGTCTATGTCAACGTGGAATCCGCCCGATCAGCGGCCGAAGTAATAGCGCTGATCGCCGCATCGATCCACCCGGACACCACCACCAGCTCATCGGCAGTCAGCGATGAGACCGACCTCGCCAAACTCGAAGCCGCCGCCACCGAACCGGTCGTGGTCCTCATCGACGGCATCGACGAACAGAGCACCGCCACACTCTTTGGGCGATACCGAGACCGGCTCTGGGAATCGCCGCAACTCACCTGGGTCGTGGCCAGTCGACACGCTGCGCCCCCCGCGCCCGCCGACGCATTCTTTGACCGCATCGTCTCACTCGGCGCCTTCACCCACGCCGAAACCGTCAAATTCTTGGAACTGCGAACACCATGGATAGACGACAGCGCCCGCCGCCGCCTGGCCGAAGGCCTCGGCGCCGCTCAACCCATCACCCTCATGCTCATGGCCCAGCAACTCGCGGTCACCGACACCGACGTCGACACATTGCTCGACGCGCTCGCCGAACAACGCCGACAGACCGCAGAACTCCCGGATCGCCTCAGAAATCTCTACAACGCCCTCGTCGAGGTCGGACCCGTACACGCCGGTGACCAAGAACTACACCAACGCATCGGCGCAAGCCGACCATGGATCGCCACCGGACTGAAAGAACTCGAAGAACTCGGACTCGCGCAAACCGAAAAAGACGGCAGACGAAAGCTCTACGAAGCCTTCAACAACGTGTTCCGCTTCGCTGTGGAGGCAGCGATCTGATGACGCTCACCCTTGCGACCCTGCGCAGCGACTACGTCTTCGAAAGCACCCCACAACGCCACGACCTCGGCGCCCTCCACGTCCCGTTCGACGACCTGGTCGGCAACACCCGAACCGAAACACGCCTCAAAGGAGCCATCCGACGCGGCGAACGAGCAGCGATCATCGGCGCCAGCGGATCAGGCAAATCCAGCGTCATGGCCCACGTACTCGGACCGACCGCCGACGGCGTCGCCCCACTCATCGTCCCGCTCGCCGCCATGCCCGGCGCAATCGTCGACAACCCATCACACCTGGTCGACCACCTCGTCGCCACCGTCGCCCGCCAAGCCACCCACGGCTCCACCCTCGACCCCGTCGCCGCAACCGCCGACCGCACCGAAACAACCACAACAACCAACCGCGGCGGACTCGCAGCCGGCTGGGGATGGATCAAAGGCGAACTCGCACGAGAAGTCAAACGCCAAACCGAAATCGAACGCACCGCCACCTTCGCCGACAAAACCGACATTCTCGCCCAAGTCCTCAACACGATCACCGCTAACAACCTCTACCCCGTGCTCGTGTTCGACGACACCGACAGATGGTTGAGTGACGGCGGCCCCAAGCTCGTCAACAAGTTCTTCGGCGAAGGACTCCGATGGCTTCTTGAACTACCGGCCGGCCTCGCCGTCGCCGTGCACCCCAACTACTTCGACGACACCCCGCAAGCCGAACTGCTCCAATACCTCGACACCCAAATCACCATCCCCCGACTCGAATCCGCCGCCGCAATCGAATCGATCTACGCCCGCCGCATCGAACAGTTCACCCAGATCGACAACCCAGACCTCACCACCGTGATCGACGCCGAAGCCTTCAACGCCATCCACCACATCTACGACACCACAGCGTCGCTTCGTCGAGCCATCCACGTCACCCACATCGCCGTCCACGACGCGCTCGACGCCGGCGACCACAAACTCTCCGAACGCCACATCGTCGCCTCCGCCAACGCCGGCTAACCACCCCCCCCAACCCCGCCACACCGCCAACCCGAACCCGTCACCCAACATTCACCGGGGACCAACCCTCGCCCGTCACCGAGCCAACCGTGCCGGAATGGCAAAGCTCGCGCCAACAGCAACCCTTCGGCCCAACCGGCTCCACCCACCAACACCGAAGCACCTCGACCAGATCTGACACGCGCCGACCACTCATCCCAGACGCAGCGCGCCCCACGGCGGACTGTTGCGTCTCGCTGAACCCTGTCCTGCCAGTGCCGGGTGGCTACGAGTCCTAGCAGGACACGCCCGGTCCCTACGGGTCCGCTCCGAAAGATTCTTCGCCCGTCCTCGCTGACGCTCGGCCCCGTACCGGGCGGCTTCGCCGCGCCCGAACAATCGTCCTCTGCTCGCCTCCGGCGCCCTCCAGGCTGCGGCCTTCCGTCCCGCTTTTTCGGACACGCACCCGGCCCCGTGAGGCAGGCCGGGAGCAACACACAACGCCTCACAACGTGAACGGGTCCCAGCTGGCTTCGGGGAAGTGGCCAGTCGGGGCCCGCTCACACATCACGAGAGGACAACCACAACATGAACCCCCAACTCACCATCACCACCCAGGTACACCAACACTTACCCACCGCCGCCGGCGCCGCCTTCATCACCCAATGCGTCACCAACGCCCGCAACCGCCAATGGGGGAGCGTCAGCGCAACCGAAGCCGCCACCAACAACAACGGCACCTCAGCAACCGGCGCCTACCCAACCCCGAACCACCTCGGCGACGAGGTCGTCATGGCCGACGTCACCAACCTCGGCACCGACACCGAACACATCACAATCCGTCTCCTCGGAGAACAGGTGCCGGCATGACCACCAACCCACCAGCCGGACCCCGCTCAGTCGGCGTGCGACTCATCACCAGCACATGCACCCACGGGTTCGAACTCGACTCCCGCTACGTCGAAGAGTTCTGGACACCAATCGCCGGGCCCACCGCCATCTTGTTGCTCCGAACCATCTCCCGGATCCCCCTGCAACTCGACAACCCAACACCGGCCGCCATCGACCTTGAACTCCTCGCCGAGATGCTCGGCCTGCGATTCAACGGCGGCAAAAACAGCACCATCGTGCGCACCATCCACCGCCTCGCCCGATTCGACCTCGCCATCAACGAAGGAACCGATACCGATTTCAACATCGCGGTCCCGAACCGGATACGACCCGTCGAAACACACCGCCAGAACCACTGGTCCCAAATCCTGGTCGCAGGCCACGACATCGCCCTCAGCCTCCACCACCAACAACTCGCACAACGAGCCGGAGCAACGTCATGACCCGCTACGACGACCACTGCCAAACCATCACCACCAAGATCGTCGCCGCTATCGAAGCGCTCGACCCCAACGAACCCGTCCATATGCCCTGGCATCGCATGGGCCGGAGCTGGGCCCCACGCAACGCACAAACCGGCAACTACTACGGCGGATCCAACATCATCGCCCTCGCCGCCGAAGCCGCCGACACCGAAAACCACCCCCAATGGGACTCGCCGCTATGGGCCACCTACAAACAATGGGCCGACATCGGCGGCCAAGTCCGCAAAGGCGAAACATCCACCCACATCGTCAAGTGGGTACCCAAACGCCGAAACCAACACGACAACGACGATCGTCCAAGGACCCCTGACGGCGAACCAATGATGACCCTTGATGAGCTGGCGCCTCGGCTCGTCCCGAAGGTGTACAGCGTGTTCAACGTCGCCCAAATCGATGATTGGACACCCCCAGAACCAGCCGAGCTTGTCGACCACGCACCCATCGACGCGGCCGAAACATGGATCACCTCCACCGGCGCCACCATCACCTACGGACACGACCACGCCCGCTACATCCCATCCCAGGACCGGATCGAAGTCCCCGAACTCGGCCAATACAAAGACCCGATCGACCACTACGCCGTCGTCTGCCACGAACTCGTGCACTGGAGCGGCCACACCACCCGCCTGGACCGCACCTTCGGTGAACGCTTCGGCGATGACGCCTACGCCGCCGAAGAACTCGTCGCCGAGCTCGGCGCCGCCTTCACCTGCGCTCGCCTCGGCCTAACCAACAACCCCCGAGCCGATCACGCCGCCTACCTCGCCCACTGGCTCAACATTCTCAAAGCCGACCCCACCGCACTCTTCGCCACCGCAGCCGCCGCCCAAAAAGCAGTCGGGTTCATCGAAACACTCGCCCACGAGCCCGCCGCGGAAACAACGGTCCCAACACGGAGAGCGGCATGAACCCGGATCGCCCATCAGCCACCTGGCACAGCACCTGTGTCGGATGCGGACACCCGTTCACCCAATGGGAATGGAACTGGCGCCACGACATCAACGACGACGACGCCCGCACCCACCGCATCGAAGCGGGGGAGTACCACGACACGTGCTGCCCCATCCCCACCTGCACCGCCACCACCAACCAGGACGTCGCATCATGAGCGCCCGCCTCCCCATCGAACCGCTCATGCGAGAAGCCGGCGCCCCAACAATCGGCGTCCTCGCCGACACCATCGGACGCTCCCGCCGCACCGTGTGCCGCTGGAACAAACACGGGGTCCAGCGCTGCGCAGCCGACGCCGCCGCAATCAGCATCGGGTCCCACCCCGCATACATCTGGACCCACGAATGGACCAACCGCCCATGACCACCTACCGGCTCCACAACAAGCACCGAACCATCACCCGCGGCCCACTCGCTCTGGTCGCCGGACAAGCGCACCGCTCAGCAACACAAGGCACCCCACTGCTCATCTCCGACAACGAGTCCAACACCGTCGCCATCCACCCCCACCACGCAACGATCTGGGCGACATGGCAACAACCAACCCAACTCGCACTCTTCGCCGACCCCTCAACCCCACGTCGCCCCGATTGGTATGACCGGCTCCTGGTCCTCATCACCGAACTCAACAACGTCACCCCAAGCATCGACACGAACCACGAACTTCCCCCAAACACAAACATCAAAGAGAAAGCACCACTATGACCACCACCACCACAACCACCAGCGGGGACCGGACCTTCATCGACCTCGACGTCACCCTGATCGACCCCGATCCGGGCAACGAAACCCGACCCGTCGACCGTGACTTCATCAACTCGATCCGCACCCACGGCGTCATCGAACCAATCCTGGTAGTCCCACACCCCGACACCAAAGGCCGCTACCTGCTCGTCGCCGGCGAACGCCGCCTCACCGGCGCCACCAAAGCCAAACTCGCCACCATCGGCGCCATCATCCGAACCGACCTCGACCAAACAGCACGCATCGAACTGCAAACCGTCGAAAACATGCAGCGCAGCGACCTCACCCCGTGCCAACAAGCACGCCAACTCATGCGCCTTACCGCCGTTGGCCACAACGTCGCCAAACTCGCCAAAGCCGTCGGCCGCAGCCAAAACTTTGTTCGTGAGCGTCTTCGCCTCGCCGAACTACCCGCCGACGCCCAAACACTCGTCGACGCAGGGGAGTGGACCATCGAAGCCGGCATCGCCGCCCTCGCACTCGTCGACCTCCCCGACGCCCTCGCCGAACTCATCGAACGCAAACCCCGCAACGTCGCCCACGCCGTCGAACAGACCCTGACCAAGATCACGTTCGAAACCGAAGCCACAGCGCTCGTCCAAAAAGCGCACGACAACGGCATCACCGTCCTACAACTCGACGACAAATACGAGACCCTCACCTCGCTCGCCATCGAAGACAAAGACCACAACGGTGAGCCGTGTCACGCCGTGATCCTCCAAGGCGGCGGTCTACGAGGCAAAGCCCGACTCGTCGGTGTCTGCACCAAAATCGCCAACCACCGCAAAACCGGATCAAGCAAGATCAAAACCCCAACACGACCCGGACTCTCCGACGCCGAACGCAAAACCCGAGCCGACAAGAAAGAAGCCGACACCGCACGCCTCGACGCCATGACCGCCATCGCCTCCGGACGGCTCACCAAAACCGCCGCCCACGAACTCATCATCGAAGCGCTCCTCGGGTCCGCCGGAGCCGAACCAACCAAACGGGCCTGCGCCATTCTCAACATCGAACCCGACGAAACCGGCGGCTGGAAAGACCACAACGGCGCACTACGCACATACGCCTCAGCAACAGCTGCGAACCAGCTGCGGGCAGCCACCGTCGTAGCGATGATCCATCACGACAACAGCTACAAGAGCGGATGGGGCACCGCCGGGCAACGCTGGGCGACCTGGCTCAAAGCCCGAGGCTGGACCCCCACCGCCCACGACCGCAAACTCATCAAAGACTTCGCCAAGAAGTAGACGAACGGTGACAATCGACCGCGGATCCGGCCCACCATTTCACGGCCGGATCCGCGACGTCGACCCTCGTTCCCACCCGCAGATGGTCTCAATGCGTGCAAGGCGCAGGTCACAGCGCCTAAAAAATGTGTCATGCTTGCCCGAGCGAAACATGGAATGGTAGTAATACGGTCTAGTCCGTATTACCCTCAATTGGGCACAGTTCACGGGTCTACACGCGGGCGAAGGCAATTGAGGGATTGACGTGTGAAGGCAATTGAGGAATTAGAGAAGCATGGACATCATTGATACGACAGCTGTCGACGAGGCATTTGACCTGACGTACGCCATTGCGCTCAACCCGCCGGACGTTGCCAAAGGCACACCGGTGGACTGGAACGAACGCGGTCCACTGGTCAACGCACTGCTTATCCACTTTGATGACATCACCGAGGTCTCCAGGGCCGCGGTACAAGGCGATTACGGCGAGTCCTGGTATCGGGAACAGATCGCAGGCAGCATTGGCTGTGAACACCCCGACCCTCTCTCCTGGGTTGAGTCACCGATTAACGTGCTCGAGAAGTCTGAACCCATTGTCAGACTTCTCAGGGATACTGTGTGTGAAGTCGTTGAACTTCAGGGCGAGTCTGCTTCAACCGCATTCTGTGTCGCCTGGCCAGCCCTTGAGCTTGGCTGTGGTGCTCTGCGCTCAGCATCGGGCAATGTTGAGCTCGCTCGGCAGGCCTTGTTCGGACGCAGAGAACTTGCAGCACTAGGTGACCTGCACGGTGTACCAGAGGACTGTCATCCCACGCCGCTTTCGGCCGTCGAACGACTCGCTCGGGAGCACCGGGGTGATGCGGCTCGGAGCGTTCGGGAATTTCTCAAGAGTCAGGCGGCCCATCAAGACGGCACCAAAAAGGTCGATCCACTTATTGTGGAAAGAGATGCTGACAATGACGACCCCCCAGCGTCACCGGATGTTCGCAGGCATCCGCGCCCCACGCAGCCAGGGCCGAGTTCGAACGATGACGACCACGGGCACACATCTGCACTGCCGCCGTCTCTCGTCGGGTTGCTTCAAATTGTCGGGTTCGCCGCGATCTTGACAGCCGTGACGCTTGTCGCGGCGACTTCGGAACGCACCGGCGTTGCGGTCAGCTTTACGATTGGAGTCCTCGCTCTGGTTGGAGCGTGGCTCCCGAACTTCACTACCAAGCGCTAAACCCTTGATTCGATCATCTCGCATGGTGGACACGCGCGTCTACGCTGCGACATTCAGCGCTGCTGCTGCACTCACGGCGATCTGGATACTGGGGCTAGCTGCTGCCCTAAAGGTGATCTTGGATCAAGCTCAACGTCTACCGCTCGGGCCCCGATTGTACCTCGGGACGGCGCTCATGGTAATTGGACCTTCGATCAGCATCCTCGCCAATGGATTCAACACCGCAAAATGGTTCCTCACGCCACTAGGAACCGGACTTGCAGTGGGCGGATTCCTGCTGGTCACGAGTGCTCGACGCGAGACAGCAGCGTCCAGAGAGCCATCGGTCGACCCGGTCGAGCGAGCCGATGAGGACCCAACTCCCTGAGGCCTAACGGCGTACGAAGAGGGTTAAGGGCGCGCGCAACTGCCAATCGCAGGTCTGCCCAACTGTGAGTAGCAGCAGGTCGCTGCAGGCCTCTCCGCTCGTATGCGTCCATGCCACCTCGCTAGCTAGCACGACATATGCGCATTTCCGAACGGTTGCGGTTCCACGCAGGGACGACGCCCCCCACATGATCACAACCAAGACGACCTCGCCGGGCCGGGGGCCCAGTGACCTCTGCACGTGACACCACACCAGCCGCCACACACCACGACCACCCCCACGAACCCGGCACCCGACACCGCCTCGCACCCACGGATCCAGCTGCAAGCGAAAACCCTGCCACCCAACGAGATACACGAAGCGAATCTGTCTCCCTGAGAACACCACTACCTCACCGTCGAACCCTGCTGTGACTTCGATGGCCTGTCACAACCCGAACCCCGCCGACCAACGCCATGACCGAGCACATGATCTGACCTGTGACCCGACACCCACCGGCCTGGTGTGAACACGCTCGCTGCCCCGTGTTTGTTCCTTCGGGTGGGTCAGCTGCCAACTCCACTTTGGGCAACTTGATCCCAATTGCAAAGGCAACAAAAACTTCTGCTCCAGCATTCTCCAAGCCCTACGGGTCCCCTCACTACGTTCGGCTTGTCCGAGGTCCACAGAACTTGTTGCCTCGCTGCGCTCGACCCTTGCAATCGCTCCCGGCGCCGCCCTGCGAGTCGTTTGTCAGCCCCACACGGGGAACAAACACACAAGGAGCAACAAACATCATGTTCACCGCACAAGCAATTGGTCGCCTCGTCAAAGACCCGACCCTCGAACGCTCACCCAAAGGCACCGCGATCTGCAAGTTCCGGATCGCCTGCGACAAGCCCCGAGGCAAAAAGGGCGCCAACTACATCGACGTGGTGGTCTGGCCCGGAGCCGAACAGAACTTCGAGCACCTCACCAAAGGCCGCCAGGTCGCCATCACCGGCAACATGGACCACCAGCAGTGGAAGAGCGAAGACGGCAGCTACCGGGAACGGTACGAACTGATCGCCGAACAAGTCACCTGGCTCTCCATGCCCCGCAACCCAGAGGCCACCTCAACCGAGGCACCCGAACCCGAACCAGCCATGGCCGGAACCCCCAGCGACGAGAACTTCTAGCCGCCCCCAGCAGGCGGGCCCGGAACCCCACCGGGCCCGCCCTCTCCGGAGAACACTTCAGCACCAGCTGGAGTTGTCCCCGAAGAGACAACCAACCAAGAAAGGAACATCCAATGAACACCACCAGCGACTCAAGCGTCTACTACCACCACAACGACCGGAACGACCCATTCGTCACCAACTCACAACGAAACGCCGCCGCCGCCGACTACGACCCCTGCTGGGCCTGCGACTGCACCAGCACCCTCGACTCAGACCCCGGATGTCTCTGCAGCTGCCACTCCCAACGCCGCCACCACTAACCAACCAATGGGCTGACGATCGCCTTCGATGGCGAGAATGAAGAGAGCCGAGCGGTCTATCGGAGCAGAGAGCGGATCTCGGGCCAACCAGCGGATCCCAGGGTTTTCGTCTCGTTGCTCAGATCGAGCAGAAGCTGCTGTCTGGCATCATCGGATAGGTGCGGATTGGAGACGAGTTGATTGGCGACGTCAACAAACTGTGCCGTGGTCGCGGCCCGGAGGGCGAGACAGGCTGTCGTAGCAAGCCCATAATCAGCGGTACACACTTCGACAAATAGCGCAGAACGCTGTGCCGAAGGAAGTGAGCGGAATGTTTCAACGAGAGGCTCGAACAGACCGTTTGCTGATTGGTGTTTCTGACTGTCCGACAGTTGAGGCAATCGCTTGACAACATGCCTAAGACGATCGGCCGCTCCGTCCGGGTCGGTGGCGGCGAGGTCGGTCAGAAGGCGTCGCACGCTTCGAATCTCTCTGGCAGTCACACCATCTCGGTCAAGGAGGTCACTAGCGGCGATCCACGCATCTTGGAGGTCTTGAATCCGGGTGCTCGAGAGCACTGCAAGATAGATGGCGTCATCCAGATTCGGCTTGTCCACATCGATCGAGCGACGGGCATACTCGAGTGCCAGTTCAGGGTCGGCGAGACCGCTGTGAACTCGAAATGTTAAGACCTGGAGCAGCTGATGGGCGGTGTTCGAAGCGTTCGGGACGGGGAGATGTGCCACAGGTGGCAGCGCTGCTTCTGCGTCGATGCCTACTTCGATCAGGGTTGAGCGGAGTTTGAGAGACTTGGCACTCGACGGATCATCCATGGATGCGAGGGTGGACATCGCTGAACGCCACGCGTCTGCATCGAGATCTGGTTGCTCGTGGAGCATTTGGGCGAGCCGAGCGATCTGTTTTCCATCGTCGACCTCCAGCGCCATTCGTACGAAGTGGCTCATGGCGTAGCTGCTTAGGTGGGCGCGGGACTCCAGAGCAGCGGCCGCTCGCCGTTGGGTTCGGTTTGGCGGTCCGGTGAGAATTTTGTCGAGGAGAGAACGAAGCTCGGCGTGCCCGGCTACGGCGAGCGCAAAGAACAGCGGCTCAAGCCTCTGGTGGTCTAGCCAGAGCTCTTCTCTTTGATCTGGAACCGCGGCGAGGTGCTGGACAAGAAGCGGCATCGACACGGCCGCAAGAATCCGAGCTGCAGATCGAACCCGCCCTGGTTCTGGCTCCGTTGCTCCAGCGACGACGGAAACGAGCAGATGCCGGAACGTCTCGGGCTGCGCTTCTATGAGCTCGGCGACAGCGTCGACAGCCTTGGTCAACAGTGCTAGCGGTAGTGCCAGAATCGACTCGACCAAGTCGGCGTCATCGTCCTCGGTCTCGTGGCCCCTGTCAGCGACTCCGGCCTTACATGCCGCTCGTAGCCAGGCGACTCCGAGCTCACCCTCGAGCGTGGCTGCATGTGCCAACGCCTCAGCAGATGTGAGCTCTTTCGCGGCCCGGACCGCTTCGACTAGCGATGTGACTCTCGTGGGTGACATGCCCTTCGCATGTGCAGTCAACGGCAGCAGCCATCGTTCTTCGAAGGTGTACGCGTCGTAGTGGTCGAAATTCTCAAGAAGGGAGTCAAACAGGTGGAAGCACAGATTCCCAGTGCTCCCAAGTTGCTCAAGAAGTGAGAGGGCTTCTTGTGCCGCCGATGTCTCGTCGCTTCTCGCGATGAGTGCGAGTGTTGCAGCGATTTCTGGGAAACCTAGATTCGCGTCATCGAGAATGCCTCCCCTCGTTTCGAAGCGGGCCAGTAGATCTCGAACAAGCAGCGGCGATGTAGCGGCAAACGACGGGAGAAGTCGGACCGCTATCCGCCGGCGCGCTGGACGGGTTGACGTGAGCGCCGCTTCGAGAACACTGAGGCCCTCCCCTCGGCGCGCACTGGACACCGCCTGTGCTGCCTGGAGGAGGGTTTCGGCTCGCCCGTCGGGGTAGTGGGAATCAGCAACAAGCTCCGCTACGTAGCTACTCAGGTCTTCGAGTTCGTTGCTCGCTTGGGTCCACACACCGACAGCAGCAATGAAACCCAATCCAGACGAGGTGGCTGTCAGCCATGTCTTCAGGTGGCGCGAGATGTTCTCGTCATCGAGCCGCAAATTGAGACTGTAGAGCAGGGCCTGTTCAACGACCGGCCACAAGAACGAGTCCTCTGGGCGACTCTCGGCGCGTTCGAGAAGAGCGGACACTGCCACCCACCCGCCATTGACAGCGATAGAGCGTCCCGCTGCGTGCTCGAAGAACGATTGGTGGAAGAACTCGACGACAGTCTCGTCGTTTCCGAGCGCACTTCGTGATCGAAGTGCAGCGATGTCCGACTGTGACACTCCGACGAGTGTCGCTATGTGCGAGGACACCAAAGATGGTCGTCCCAACGCGAGAAGTTCTGTGGCGATGGCGTCGGCGGCGTTCGAGTAGTTGGTGGAGTAGAGTGTCCCTGGGGCCCCGCCACGATTGTCAGTGCATACCCGATTAACCCAGAAGGTGGAGTAGAGCTCAAACGTGTTGATCTCAACGGGAAGAGTCTCGGGCGAGTACAGCTCGAAGAGCATCCGCAGTGTGAGTGGCCGCTTCAACACAGGAAGCATCGGTGTGTCCCATCGGACAGCGTCCATCAGGTCATGGACCGAGGCTCCTTCCGAGGAGGCACTCGCGAAGACGGATTCGTGGTTAGAGATCGCAGTCGAGAGTTCATCGTCGGAGTACACGCTGAGCGGGTGATTAATCACTTCGGCGGGTAGGAGACGGCTCTCCCGTGGACGGCAAGCGACAATCAGGGAAGCACCGACTTCGACAACGGCTCGGGCGAAGAGCGTGAATGCTTCGCGCTCTTCATCACTGTGCATCAAATGGTCAACGCTGTCGACAAGAATTACCGGTGACACTTCGGTGAGCCACGATGCCGCCTTCTGGAGTGTCGCTGCGAAATCCTGCCCACCGAGTGAGTTTGCAAACAGTTGGCTCGCCCGAACGAGCCAAGTGGTTTCGCCCCGCTGAAGTCGCCGCGAGTGTTCGGCCCACAGCACAGAGGTCTTGCCGACGCCCGCGTCGCCGACCACCGCAGCGATCGATCCTGGCGGTGTGTCAGCGAGCCGTGCCTGAACCTCGCTTCGTTCCACGTAGAGTCCATCGCTCAAGCGGGCGTCCGCGGCGACCAGGCCAGCATCGTCCGCGACAATCCGGCTCTTCGCGTCGAGCAGTGCCAAGTCGACATCACCTTCAGTCGGGGGGCGGGTCACAGCGTTGTATGTGTCCAGAGATACCTGGAGGTTGTGGCTGACAAGCTCCTCCACCGCTGCCACACGAGCAAGAGTGAGCGATCCCACGGGATCTGCCATCTCGTGCGCAGCGCGCACAAAGGCGGCGGTTAGTGCGCTTTCTATAGCGGCACTGTTGGATTCGGAGACCCCTGCTTTTCTCAAAAGCGTCACAAGACGCTCTTTCGCCTTTGCGTCACCGTTTTCACTGGCTGCAAGCGCTTCGTAAAACTCCCGTTCCTTTAGGAGTCGAGCGACGCCTCGTCGGCTGGTGCCGCCCCTTAGCTGCTGTTCGACGAGAGCGGCGACGCGGCGCCGAAACGATCGATCTTCGAGCTTGGAGACAAGATCTGAGGCGATTTCGCCGCCGACAAGACCGCTGAGTTGATTGATGGCCTCAGCGAGGCTGAATGTGATCGACACTGCACCATCATGATGCAAAAGGCCGGGCTAAGCATCCGGCCATAGCCGTGCGGGTCTTACGACGACCGCTTGGTGATCGCTCGGTGCGCCGCACCTGCACAACCGATTCGTGATGGGGCGCCTCCCCTACCGTTGGCGACTGTGGCCAACAACACCTCTCAACCGACCCGAACCCCCACGTCATCGAAATCCTCGACTCGCGACCGCTGCTGCCAACAGCGGCTTCACTCGGCACAACCAACCAAACCCCAACCGGCAAAGCCGGCAGCCTCAACGGACTCGAATCGCTCGCCGCCGCGGTTCTGTTCAACGCCGAGCTCTGGTACGGCAGAGAACGTAACGTCGAACCGCTCATCTGGAACCTCGCCCCAACCCTCGGCATCGACATCAACGTCATCGACGTCACCTGAACAACGCGACCCACAGACCCCGCGTCGGTTCTCCATTCGACCTGACCTCCGCTGTTTCGCTCTCTGCCCGCTCATAGCTGGCCGGTGCGGGCGGAGCCTGCCACCGGTGCATTCGCTTCGCCAAGGTCGTTCCGCCTCGCTGTGCTCGGGGGCTCCACCTTGGCAGCTCCTGGCACTCGGCGGCCCGGGCGGCTCCTCACCGACCAGCACAGGAGCAGCCCATGGGCATCCCGATCACCATCAACCGGACCGTCATAACCACTGGCGTCGCCGGAACCATCACCAACCACCCCGTTCTCGCCGAGTTCATCAAAGAAGCCTTGTCGCGGCACAGCCGAGGCGACTGGGGAGACGTCGACCCTGAAGACGCCGCCGCTAACGATCACGCCGCACTACTCAACCAACGAGTCCTCGCCGTCTACGCACTTCCCGAACCCATCACCAACGCAACAACGCTGTTCGGGCCACGTGACCACAACCGGATTTGGATCATCACCGAAGCCGACCGCGCCGTCACCACCGTGCTCTGGCCCAGCGAATACTGACCAGGGCCGCACCACGAACGGTCGCCGGCGAATGAGCCTGCCCCAGAGCGGCCATCGCTACAAGGTCGTTCCTCCTCGCCTTCGGCCCCGGGGACTCGACCTCACTCCACTCCTCACCCCGGACAGCGAAATCGGCTCCGCCTGCCACTCGGAGCTCGTTGCTTCCGCCGCGTGAACCTCTCGGTTGGTTTGGCTGGTTCGGACCCTGCCATAACTCGCTCCTTGCGCATGCAATGCCAGTTGCCACCGCGCCCCCGCAAGCGGGGCCCCCAAGACGCGCCATGCCAACCGCCACCGCGCTCCAGTCGCTCCCCATGGCTTTTGAGGGTCCCAGCCAAACCCGCAACCAAGAGGAACATCCCATGGCTACCACCAACCCGCATTTGCCCGTCGAAACCCAATGCCCCATATGCCACGCCATCGAAAACATCGAGGTCTCCGCATCCGGCTTCGCCCAATGGCACGCCGGCAAAAACATCCAAGACGCACTACCCGAGCTCACAAATGTTCAACGCGAACAGCTCCTCAGTGGCACCTGCGGACCTTGCTGGATCGACTTCTTCAACATGGTCCCCAAACAACATCACGGACAAGCCCTGCTCGAACTTCGCGGGTGGACGAACTGAACCCAACCTCGTCGGCGCCATCGCACGGCCAGCCCGGTAGGGGAGCGCAAGCCCGTCGTTTGCCCGACAGCCTCTGAGACCCAAAGCACGCAGGCGATACGAAGGGCCTGACCGCTGCCTCGCCCAGGTCGTTCCGGCTCGCTTGGGGCTGTGAACACTTCACCAGGCGGCTGTCGACGCCCGGCGGTCCGGGCGGCTCCGCACCCGAAGCCGACCGCGCCGTCCTGTGGCCCAGCCGATTACTGACTATTGCTCCATCGGGCCGGTTGGCCTGTGAGCCTGCCCCAGAGCTGCGATCGCTGCGAAGGTCGTTCCTCCTCGCCTCCGGCTCCGGGGGCTCCACCTCACTACGCTCCTGACCCCGGGGCCTTAGTCGGCTCGCCAACCGACCCTTCAAAGGAGCACACAATGCCAGCACCTCGACCAGAACAAGAAACACGAGACCTGATCGACGCCAAACTCAACCTCATCGTCCTGCACGCAGGCGACGCCCAAGAAATCGCCGCCCACACACAAGGACTCGTCGCCCAAGACACCATGACAACCGCCGACGTCTACAAAGTCGACGAACACCTCGCCGACGTCGTCACGAAACTCAACGCATCCATACGCGCACTCAACGACGCCAAACACCTCCTCCGCAGCACCGGAGCCTCCTGAACCACAACAGCTAACCGCCGTAGCTGACCGGAATGCTGGAGTCGCGCACGATGCCCGCCATTGGCGCATCGGTGCCCGAAGCGCACCCCCGAACCTCGGGCGCCGACTCGAGCTATCGGCCGGCTGGACGCTTCGCTACCGAAGGCTCCATCTCTCTGGCGCGCATGTCCAACAGATCAGGGTCGGATACGGCGGATGGAGCCTGCCCCGGCCACTCGTCGCTTCGATAGTCGTTCCTCCTCGCCTGCGGCTCCGGGGGCTCCACCACCATCCGCTCCTCCTTCAGCCGGAGCCAATCGGCCCCACCAACCGACCCTGATCCCTGGAGGAACACATGAACCATCGAACCTTTCACCTCACCGGCGCCACCGGCGGAGCGTGCACCACAACCGTTGCCCTCATGCTCGCCATCACCGCAGACGCCGACGTCATCGTCGGCGACCCTGACGAGCTACAAGCGGTCGCCGGCGCCTCAAGCCACCAGCTCACACCGACACTTCTGGCGACCGACACCCACCCCGGACCAGCACCCGAAACCACCGTCATCGTCGACGGCGGCACACTCACCCATCCACGACCCCGAACAGACGCACCCGGCCTCGCCTTTGGCGTCGTCCGAGGCCCCAGCTACATCGCCGCGAAACGCCTCAGCGAACACCCGACCAAACCCGACGGCCTCATCCTGGTCGCCGAGCCCGGGCGAGCGCTCAGCATTGACGACCTCGCTCAAGCGACCGGCACACCCGTAGTCGCAAGCATCGCCGTCGACCCATCGATCGCCCGAGCGATAGACGCCGGCCTGATCCTGTCGCGCATCCCATCAGCTGTCACCACCCAGTTCAAACGCCTCACGAGCTTCACCGCCTGAGACCAGCCAGTTCCAGCGCATCTACTCCTCGCTGCGCGGCCATCTACTACTCGCCGATTTCATCTACTACTTTTCGCCCTGATCGTTGCTGTAGCAACGACTTTGGCCATCTACTACTTTTCTCGCCGAAAGCCGCCACGTCGGTTGGGTGAGTCGTTGATGACTTCGCCCGAGAGGTTCGTCCTTGCCGTTGCCTGTTGTTCGGCCTGAGCCATCGCAACTGGGCTTGCATTCCGGCTCAGCCGTAGCAGGAGCTCAGCCTGGGGGCCACAGCGCTGGTAGGGGAGTGCGCGCCGGTGGGGGTGCCCGACGGTCCCCCAGGCGTAAAGGGCGCCTGCAGACGAGGGCCTGACCGCCTTCGGCGGACTCCTGTTGGGGGTCGTGCTCGTCGCTGCGCTCCTGTGCTCGACCAGGTGCCCTCATCTTCAGCGTCACTACGTGAGCGGCTACGCCGCCCCTTGACCCCTGTGTGCCCGCCTGCGATTCGGCTCATGCCGAACAAAGCGGAGCTTCGTTCGCACACAAACCAAGGAGAAATGATGAACCACCGAACCGCCACCACCGGGCGCAGCGTCCAAACTGTCGCCGCCGACTGTCTCGGGTGCGGCGCCCACAAGCCCATCAAAGTCCCCGCCGCAGTCTGGCAAGCGTGGAAACAAGGCGAGATCACGACCAAACGAGCCTTCGCCACCATCGACGCCACCGACCGCCGATGGATCACCAACGCCATGTGCCCCAACTGCTTCACCGAAGCGGTCACCCACAACCAAACCACCACCTACTTCGACGCCCAATGCCCAGGCTGTAACAAATGGGAATCATTCGGCGTACCCGCCGCCGCACTCACCGCCTACCGCAACGGAGAACTCAGCGACCACCAAGCCTTCCCCCACCACACCCACGACCAACGAACCATGATCGAATGCGGATGGCACCCCCAATGCTTCGACACCGCCGCCAACCGCCCCAACGACGGCACCCACCAACCCATCCACTAAACCCCCAACCAACACCCCAAACACCCACCCCGAAGGCCGCCCCAAAGGGCGGCCTTCAACGCTCCCAACCCCCACCAACAAACCCAGCCCCCACCGCCGGCCCACCCAAACCGACGACAACGCACAGTGACCAAGCCTGGAAAGTGAGCCACCTACTGTTTTCAGGCGGGGAAAAGGTATGACACAACTGGAGGTCCCCCCTGGGGACCTCCGGGAACCGAAAAGTAGTAGATGGCCGAACGAAAACCAGTAGATGAAAACCGCGTAGCGTGACCGCGCGAAAGGCGCATCCACGACCCGGCTCGATGCCTGGACAGTTTTCGTCTACCGGTCTACTTCGGGACTTGACTCAGGAACGGTTGATCGCGGTAGGTGCTGGTCTCATATGCAAGGACGTCAGCATGGCCGACGAGCATAGGACGGCCGTCTTCTTCCACGAGGAACGCCATCAGCTCTTCCCACCCGCCAGAAGGTGCGATAGGACGGACCTGCTCAAAGTGACTGAAACGCAAAACGATGTCGGGGACACCCGCCAAGCGATAGCGCACGTTTTTCACAAGTCCGACTAGCAGCGGAGACACCCAAGCGACTTCGCTGTGAGGATCGACCTGGTGGCCGTCGATCATCCCAGCCGGGGACCAACAGGTCACTGTTTGAACGCAAGAGCACTCAGGTCCAGCTATATGAATCGGCGGGGGTCTTCTCGCCGCGGTGTGGGAGAACTCAGGGACAGGACCCATCTCGCTCAGGAGTACTCGCTCAGTTTCGGTGCAGAAACGCATAGCAGCGAACATACGGCACTCGCGATCCGCCGCAGAACAGCCATCGGAGGGTGCTTTGAGGCGCTTTGGCAGCGATTGAGATCGCTTTGATGTCGTTTGACAGCGGTTTGTCTGCTTGGCGAGCGCCAAAGAACTTTGGTTACTTTCTCGATCTCGCCTGTCTCGGAGTCACGAAAGGGTCAACGGAAGCGACCGGGGCGCGGTGACCGATTCGGCGTCTGGGAGTGTCCCTAGTTGGGGTGAGGTCAACGACAGATCGTGAGGCCATTCGTTCGTGCATGTCAGCATCTCCAAACTTGGATCCAAAGCCGGTAAAGCCGCAGGGGCGGCCAAAGCAGTCGTTGAGTACCTGACTGGGGAACAAGACCGCGCCGCCGGACAACGCGGGGCGCCCAGCCCGGAGTTGACCGCCGATGCCAACACGCCCGGGAGCTACTACGCCGACTCGGCCCGAAGCCCAGGCCGATGGCACGGCCAAGGCGCAGAACAGATGATCCCGGCCGAAGCCCGCGACCATGTCGATGCAGAGATGCTGGAACGGGTCCTGCTCGGACAGCACCCGGTCACCGGGGAACAACTCGTTGGCGCAACCGGCTCTGCTGGTCGCGCCGCTCACCGTCAGCTCGACCACGTGCAAGTCGCCGCGACGGGAGAACCCGGTGAGCTGCTCAGCGCCGCTCAGACGGCGAAGTTGATCGGGGTCGATGAGAGCTATGTGAAGAAGCTGGCCCGCGACACCGTCGACAAACGCTTGAACATGCATGGACCCAGCATTCTCAAGACGTACCTCGATGGGCGCAAAGTCGACAACGAGAACCCGAACCTGTCGCCGGCATGGCGCTTTGAGCGCGGCGAAGTTGAACGGTTCATCGCGACCCGCAAACAGCCCGATGTGGTGCTGGGATATGACATCACCTATTCGGTGCCCAAGAGTGTGTCGATCGCCTGGGCTGCCGCGGACGAGCAGGGCCGAGGTGTGATCGAAGAGGCCCTCCATGGCCGGGCGGTTGGCAAAGCCATGGACTATCTCGAATCCGACGCGATCGCGGTGCGGCGGGGCAGAGGACAAGAACGCGGCAACGGAATGATCGCCGCGAGCTTCATTCATGACACGAACCGTGAACTCGAGCCGCAGCTGCACGTGCACGTCGTCGTTGGCAACATGGCCACCGCCGAGGACGGCCGGGTGCAAGCTCTCGACGCCCGAGGGATCTACGCCCACGGTGGAACATCAGGACATCTCGCCGAAGCTGAGCTGCAGTCAATCCTGAACCAGCACGGCTACCAGTTCGGTGAGACGCACAAAGGGATCGGCCACCTGGTCGATGTCCCCAAAGCCGCCGTCGATTCGTTGTCGACGAGGCGCGCTCAGATCATGGAAGAAGTCGCCGCGGTCGGTGCTGATTCGCCCGCCGCCCGCCAGATGGCCGCGTACGCGACCCGAGCCGCGAAAGACAACACCGTCGACGCCGAACAGTTGACCGGGCTGTGGCTCGACAAACTTGCTGATGTGGGCATGGGGCCAACCGAGCTCGCGGCGCTCACGAACCATGACGCGCCGCTGTTGTGGACGCCCGATGACACTCGACGGCTTCAACGCCATCTGTCCTCACGGGAAGGTGTCACCGAGAAAGTCGCGATCTTTGATCGGCGCGACGTCATATGTGCCATCACCGACCACGCCGGGGGTCGCCTCAGCGCCGACGCGGTTCTTGACCAATCCGACCTGTGGTTACGAACGAACGCGGTGATCCCTCTGCAAACCCAAGACGGAATCAGTGCTGATCTGATCGGCAGCGCGGGGAAGGTCTCGCTCACCCCGGGGGTGACCTACTACACGACCCCGCAGATGATCCGAGTGGAACAAGGCATCAAAGCCGCGTACCTGCGAGGTCACGACATCGGCGCCGGAACCGCTACCCCCAGCACCGTCGACCGGGCTATTGCCCGATGGGAACACCAGAGCGGGCATACCCTCGGCGAAGACCAGGCGGACATGGTCCGGGCGATCACCAGCTCCGGCGACCGGTTCCAAGCCGTTATCGGCCCGGCAGGCGCCGGCAAGACCGCGGCGCTGGAAGTCGCAGCGCGGGCATGGGAACACCAGGGCTATGAGATGGTCGGGATCTCGGTCAACGGGAACGCATCCCAGGTCATGCAGCGCGCCACCGGAATCGAGTCGACCACCGTGGCCGGGTTCCTTCGCCGCCACCAAGACCACCCCGTGGCCCCCAACACCGTGATCGTCGTCGACGAAGCATCAACACTCGGCAACCGGCAACACCACGACCTCGTCCAGATCGCCGAACGCGACGGCGCAACAGTGCGCACCATTGGCGACCCCGCACAACACCGGTCGGTAGAAGCCGGAGGCATGTGGGCCCACCTCACCCAGGCCCACCCTGAGCGGGTGCCGGCCCTCACCGAAAACCGGCGGATGGACCCCGAAACCATGGCCGACGTTCGCCTTGCGGTCGCCGAGTACCGACAAGGAAAAATCGGTGATGCGCTCGCCCGCCTGGCCGACAACGAGCGGGTCGTCACCGCCGCAACCTCAGCTGAGCTTCTCGATGATCTCGCCACGGACTGGTATGTCGATTGGCAACGCCACATCACAGCACCCGACGAGGTGAAACCGTCGCGGATGATGGCTGAAGGCCACGCCGCCCGCCGTGAGCTCAACACCCGGGCCCAGACACTACTGATCGCCGATGGCACCCTCGGCGGACCAGGCGTGCAACTGGGGGATTCAACCTTCTACGTCGGAGACCAGGTGATCGCCCGGTCCCAGAACCGCAACCTCAAACCCGACGGCGGCGATCGCAAGTCCTATGTCCGCAACGGCACCAAAGGGACCGTCGTCGCGATCGAAGCCGGCCCCCAGCCGACTGTCACTGTTGACTTCGAACACCGGGGTCGGATCGAAGTCCCGCACGAGTGGTTGACCAAAACGCTGCGACCCGGCGTCGAAGGCGGCCTCACGCCGGCCTACGCCATGACAACCCACGCCGCACAAGGCGACACCTTCTCCACCGCCCACCCCTTGATCACTGACAGGTCCTCGGCCGAAGGCGTCTACGTCGCGCTCACCAGAGGCGAAAGCGATCTGAGGACCTACAGCGTCGACGCCGCCGCGTTCGCCGACATCGCACCACCAGCCGAACACGGCCTGCCCGTCATCACCGACGAGCGAACGATCGAAGAACGCATCGAAGCCCAACTCACCAAAGCCAAACCAACCGACCTCGCCACCGAAGCGGACAACCAAATCGCCGACGTGTTCGAACTACTCAACACGCCACTACGCCAGCTCGATCAGCTCGACACGCCCGCCGCGCAACGAGCCGTTGTCCTGACCGAAGAGCTGGCGTTCAACAAGGTTCTCGACGCTGCACCCGCACCACTGGTCGCTGTTGTTGGGCACCGCGGCGACCATGTGGACCCCGGCGCATGGGACCAGGCCGCATACAACTACGCCGTCTACAACCAACGATGGAACCTCCGCCCCACCGAAGGACGAATCGCGCCGCTACCCCAACCGGGCGCGCCCGCGTCGCAGCGGCTCGACTACACAAACCTCACCGAATCGGTCATCGAAGCCCGAGCCCAACGCAACGCCGAGCTCACCCCCGCACAGCTCGCCCCAACCCGCGCCAACATTGTCACCGACCTCAAACGCATGCGTCCCCGAGACAACGACGCCGACCTCGCCGCAATAAGCCGACTCAAACAACGAGTCACCAACCTCCAAGGAGATCTCCACGCACAACGCAAAACCCTCGACCAGGCCGCGACACCCCGCAACCGGACCACTGATCCCAACAGGTACGAACTCGCCCGACGCCAACACGCAACCACCCAAACCCAACTCGACGTCGCCAAATCTCAACTCGCAGACATGCGAGCGGTCCACGTCGCCGGGCCCATCACCGCGCAAAGCCGGGAACGATCCCGAATCGAACTCGCAGTCGTTGACACCATCATCGACAAACACGCCGCCTCAGCGATGAACAAACCCCAGGACTACCGCACCGACGCCCTCGGACCACGCCCGAAGAACCCAGACGCAGCCAAACAATGGGACACCGCAGCCACCACCATTGAGCGGTATCGCATCGGCCAACTCGGCCGAGGACCCGAAAGCGGCCCCGTCGAACACAACGCAGACCAACTCGCCGGCGCGATCGGCACACGACCCTCAACCCCGGACATGGCGTCGCACTGGGACCAAGTCGCCAAGACCGCTCAAGGCGCCCAAACCCAACAACAGACGCTCGCCGCGACCAACGCGCTGCGCATCGGCCGATGACCGACACCAACCCGTCCCAAGAATCGCGGCAACCGGTCGAAGTGTTCGACCTCCTCGCGGCCATCCAACGGCACCTCGCGACGCTCGGAACACGCCACGTCATCACCGGTACCGTCACCAGCTTCCGGACGAATCGAGGCTGGGCCAACGGCGAAATCGTCACTTACCACCACACCGAACCCAAAACGACCGCCAAGATCAGACTGTCGTTCCCGCCCGGATCCCTGCCGAAACCCGTGCCGGAACTCAAAGGAGCGCTCATCGCCGCCGAAGGAAACATTGTCCTTCACGCCCTGTTCGGTTTGCAGTTCCAGGTGCAACACATCCGGGTCGTTGACGTCGAGTCCGAAGCCGCACGCGCCACCCGAGAACTCGTTGCGTCGATCAAAGCCGAAGGACTCGATAAACGAAACAAAGCACTCGCCCTGGGAAACAACGCGAACCGGATCGCGGTGGTGTGCCCGGCGGGTGGGGGAGCGGGCGGAGCTGACTTCTATGACCGGCTCGACAACGGATCTCACGACTGGGAACTCACCCGCTACGACATCGGGATGGGAGGCGCCAACGCGGTCGCGAACATCACCAGCGCCATCACGACCGCCGCCCGGCGAGGACATGACGCCGTCGTTGTCTGTCGCGGTGGGGGAGCGGCCTCAGACATGGCACCGTTCGACTCGCCAGACATCGCAAAGGCGATCGTTCTCTCCCCGACACCAATCGTCTCAGCGGTGGGCCATGCCACCGACCGCCACGTCGCTGATCTTGTCGCTCACATCAGCCTTCCAACTCCGTCAGCTGCGGCGGCATGGTTCAACAAACGGCGCGGCGCCCACGCCGAACATGCACGCAACCTCGCCGCCAAGACCGAGAAAGCGAAGGCAATCGCGGCGGCGTCACAAGCAGCACGCGCCGAACGCGACGCCCACACCCAACAAGCGGTCGCGGTCGAACGAGAACACCGCGCCCAACTGCGCGAGATCCGCGCCCGGCGCATCGCAATTGCAGCGGTCCTTGTCGCCGTCGTGCTTCTGGTGGTCCTGTTGGCCAGCCTCATCGCCGTGAGGTCAACGACACTGGTCACGTGACGGGTCGTCTCACACGCGGCCTCAATCTCTCTCGGACGGTCCCCATCGAACGGCGTCGCATCCAAGGGGCCACGGTGATCGTTGGTAGTTGAGCGCATTCGTCATCGAGTCGCTCCTGGGTCTCGTTCTGACACCCAGCCCAACGGTTGGGGGGTGAACGACCGAGCGGACTCGGCTTGTGGTGAGCCAGCCGGGGTGGCGCTGACTGGTGGAACGTAGGAGGGGAGATGATCGAGGATCTCCAGACGGGGCGTGGCGTCCAACCGGAAGGCGGCGGCAAGTTCATCGTCGACAACCCACTCATCGAAGTCCGGTCCATTGCCGGCCGCGATCTCTGAGAGCGCTGCGTCTTGCCAATACCGGCGGCTGCGGATGTGAGCCGGGGGGAGCGTTCCGTGAATGAGGAGCCCTTCGCCGGGGATGGCTTGGCGCAGAACGTCGGCGGGTAGAAGGCGGCGATGGGTGGTGCTGTCGCCGATCGAGCGTCTCGCTGACGCGAGATGAATGTCTGAATTGGCTGAACGTTGATGGACCTCTTCTTCTCCGCAGAGGAACGTCGCATAGCGCAGCGTCGCCTCGTCAGAGGCACCGGCAAAGAACAGCTTGCTGCCATGGTTCGTGAGGAGGGGGTCGGCCTGTTTCTGGTAGATCGCGTCGACCTGGGCTTTGCTCTGCCAGATCGTGACCAGGAGCACCCCGATACCCGAACACGTCGACGCGACGTCGGGGAGCCACTGCATTGGCGTGTTGCCCGCCTCGTCAATCACGACCAGGAGATCAGGGATAGGTCCGCGTATCCGGTGCGAGATCTCATAGGCCTGATCTTTAAGCAGGGCCCCGAGTACGCCGCCGAAGACCACCGCGAATCGTTCGACGGATTTGAGTGGCTGGACGACGTAGAGGGTGTTGCGACCGACGAGGAGCGCGTTGAGGTCGATCGCGGGGCCTACGCCCGGCGACGATGCGAACGACACCATCGGGTCTTCCCAAGGTTGCACCAGCGTTTGGGTTGTTGAGTAGATGTCGGATCGTGTTCGGTGGTCGAGTTTCCAGAAGCCGTCGAACTGGGTGAGGGCGTGGACGGCTTGTTTGGCCATCGCAGGTTGGGTGTGATCGGTGATTTTGTCTCGCAGGATGCGGCGGACTTCGCCGCCCAGGATCTCCTCGCCGCCACCGACTGGTGTTTCAAGCTCCGTGCCGTCCTGGACCGCGAGCCATCGCACGACGTCGGCCATCGACTTGCCGCCAACCGCGGCGGCGAACAGGATCGGCCACAGCAACGCCTCACCCTTTTTTGAGAAGTAGTTGGCGTTGGTGGTGCCGTCGAGCGGAGCCGCAGCGAGGAGAACGCTTGAGGCTTCCATCGCTCCGGACACGGTCCCGGCTATCTGTAGCGGTGACCAGCCAACCCGGACCGCGCCCTCTGGCAGCCGGTTGCCGAGCTCTTCGAGTGGGTCGAACACGAAGACGGTGCCGACCTGGTTGCGGCGGGTGAAGGTGCGATCGAACAGGTCGTCGCGCACTGACGACAAGATCGCGGGTCCGTCCCATTCGAGAATGCCGGCGATGACGTTGGCGGTCTTGCCGGATCGGGTCGGGCCGATGATGGCCACCGCGGATCGGTCGCCTTGACGTTTCACGTTGATCGAGGTGCCCGGTCTTGTCGTTGGAGCCGCGATTGTTTCGGTGGCCACCAGCTGGCCTTCAGCGACACCGAGAATGAGCCGTCCCTTCGATGGGCCTGCTACTGCGATGGTTTTCAGGTCTCGGGCCGTGGCCAGTTTGGCGTTGGTGGACACGCCGAGACGTTCACGTTTGGCTGTCCCGATCCGCCACGTGAACACTCGGATGCACAACCACACCCACAGGCCAAGTTCGATCGTCACGACGACACCGGTGCTGACCCAGTACAGGACCCGCCCGGGCAGATCCGGTTGAACGGGTTTAGGCCACGCCATTGCGGGCTCGCGACTGTTGCTCATCAGGCCGCCCATTGCGCGTATCGCGTCGCTGATCGAGGCGTCGAGGAAGTGCCCGGTGTTCAGCAGCGTCGCGACCTGAGCGCCGCTCCAGACCCCAACGACAAGGACGCCGACACCGATGATGAAGAACGCGAACCATTCGTCGGGTCCCGAACCAGCACGAGGCTTCGATTCGTGCTTCACGCCGCCGCCCTCAGTGCCTCAACGAAACGGGCCTCAACACGAAGACGCCGGCGTCTAAACACTGCAGGGGTTGACCCGTATGCGGCCGCGGCGACATCGGTTGAGACGCCCTCAACTCGGGTGATCCAAACCATTGCAAGTTCTTCAGAACTCAATGACCCTGTCGCGGCGACCTCGTTCAACAAGGCGGCCAGTTCGTCGGTCGTAGTCAGGGGTTCATCCGCTGCGACTTCCTGGGATTGGGTTGTCAGTCGGTCATCGAGCAGGTTCATCTGTTCCCAACGCTGTTCTTTGCGCTCGGACTGGTCGAAGAGCCGAGAGGTCCGTGACGCGATATCGAGGATCGGCCACTGTGGTCGCTTGTGGGCCATCTCATGGATGGCCTGATTGGCGGCGGTAACCAGGAGTTGATCAACGTCAACGCCGGCAGCCGGAACAACTCGCAGGTGCTTGCGAAGCAGCCCACCCAGCTTCGGGACCATTGCCTGGAGCAGCGTCCGTGTCGCCAGCTCGTCACCGTTGGCGACCCGCCCCAACAGGGCCCAACACAGCTTGGTGGACTGGGCCTGATCTCGGTGCCGGATCGCCTCGACAATTTCTCGCAGGTCCCGGTATTGACCGAAGCGTTGGTCGTGGTCAGCCCAGCCGTTGACGGAGCGTCGGGCCCACACAGAGGTGCTGATGGAAGCCCATTCGGAATCGAGATCTCGGAGCAGTGAGTTGGCCATGTGACCAACAGTCCGTCATGCACCTCACACGCCATCTACCAGTCCATCTACCACTCCACCTACTTCTTTGGGTTTCTGACAGAAACCATCTACTACTTTTCGAGTCTTGGCGGCCTTGCAGTGCTTTTGGCGGCTTGCAGGACGTCGAGCGGCCAGTGTCGCACTGGCATGACACAATGGATCTGACCCGTCGGAAGCCAGGGATAAGGGCTCCCCCAGCACCCAAAAGAGCCGCTCTCCCTGGGGGACCAAAGTGAACCTTCGACGTCCACTATCTCGACGCAACGCAACCACATCTGACCCAACATCATGAGGCCAGCATCGTGACAATCATCGCTGTCACCACATTCGCGATCGGTGCCGTTGTAGCCGCTATCGCGGCGGTGATCGATGCGCGAACACATCGACTGCCGAACATGTACACAATCCCGCTCGCCGCTATCGGTGTCGTCGGTCTGGCCGCCGCGTCACTGGTCGGTGATGAACCGGTTCGGTGGGCGAAGATGGCGCTCGGTGTGGCGGTGTTTTGTGGGCCCTGGTTCATCAGTCACCTCATCTCGCCCGCCAGTATTGGCTTCGGTGACATCAAGTACTCCGCAGGACTCGGCGTGTACCTCGGCTGGCTTGCCCCGGCGGTCGCGTTGCTCGGTTTCTTTGTCGCACCAGTCATCTACGCGGTCGCCTACCTGGTGGCACGGAAGCGAACCAACGAGCCGATCCCATTTGGCCCCTCGCTACTCAGCGGTGCCGCCGTCGCGGTTGGCGCGTACCCGCTTCTGTTCTGAGATGGCACGCCGCCCCGCAAACAAGCGCGTCCCCACCAAAGCGGAGCTGGGATCAATGATCGACGCCTACACCTCGGGTCAGACCACCACTCAGATCGCCGACACCATGGGCATGTCAGGCGCATGGGTCGCGGCCCGACTCAAAGAGAACGGAGTGACCCTGCGCAAGGCTGGCACCCGGCCGAAACCAATCGACGCCGACGCGGTCCGGGAGGCGTACATCGACCAGAACAAACCCATGACCGAGATCGCCGACCAGCTCGGCGTCGATCCCGGAGCAGTCCGCAAAGCACTCGTCGAACAAGGAATACCGATCCGGAGACACCACCAAAGCGTTCGCTGCGCCGAGCTCACAAAGCTCTATGTCGATCAGAACATGACCACAACCGCTATCGCCAAGCATTTGGGCGTCAGCCAATCCCAAGTCTTCGCCTCGCTCGACCGATGCGGCATCGAGAAACGCAAACCAAAGACTCTCGAGCTCACAGACCACCAACTCCAGGAGCATCTCGACGCCGGGCTCACCGACAACGAGATCGCCGACCTCTACGACGTCAAAGCATGGAACGTACGACAACGATGCCGCCAGTCTGATCTGCGCCGGCCACCCGGAGGGCGCTTCACCTCACAGATCCCACCCAAGCCAAAGTCGCTCAACCTGCAACAGTCCTACGTCGAACAACAAGAGTCACTCACCGCCATCGCTACCAGGCACAACGTCACCGCACGAACCGTCAAACACTGGCTCGCCGCAGAAGGCCTCGAACCACGCGAAGCAGGCCGCGAAACCCGACCCCCGCATCCGAACGAGCTCGCGCCACATGAACTCCGAGAGCTCTACGAACAGCGAGGCTGGACAACTGATGAGATCGCCAACCAACTCGGCCGTTCAAAGAAGGCCGTCATCCTGGCACTGCACCATTGCGGAGTCCCACTTCGACGACCAGGAGCCGGAGGCCCACGCCAACACCCGATCGCCCTGCTCACAGCGCTCTACAACGACACCGACCTTTGCCACACACTCAACCAACACCACGTGCCAATCGTCCGAGACTTCGGAACGCCATCGCAACGCTTCCCCCACAAGCCAGACCTAACGCCCGCGCTCGTCGCCGACCTCTACCAAGGCCACGGCCTCAGCCTCACCCACATCCAACTACTCACAGGACACACCGACACCGCGATACGCCAAGTAGCTCAAACCGCCGGCATCGCATTGCGCACCGGCGCAAGATCACCATGGGTCCTCGAGCACCTGAGCGGCCCGTAGAAGCTCACGTCACGTCGCGGTCGGAGTACCGGTCCAATTCCTCGTGCAGCTCAGCACTTGACAGCGCTTCGCCAAACCCACGCCTCGCGAACCACGCCCAAACCAAAACCGCACTACAAGAACCAGACACAGCTGCAATCACAACCGCACTCGCCCGAATCCCAATCAGTGAATCGCCCTGGGTTGGGACTGTCAGTTAAACGGTGGATCTGGTCTGGCCTGAAAGGCTGAACTCCGATGGTCGGGGTCAGCTGGAAGGACAGATCAGTTATGACAGTACAGAATGGCGTTGTGGCGCCTGAGAAGAAATCC
>Ga0209187_1000496_pt1 | contig 66515 bp, 54 predicted proteins | sample BantaG_FD_187430 | JGI IMG/M metagenome (GOLD analysis project Ga0209187, IMG submission 187430) | Marine algal microbial communities from Bantry Bay, Ireland - BantryBay_4 metaG (SPAdes) (version 2) | ecosystem: Host-associated > Algae > Red algae > Unclassified | place: Bantry Bay, Ireland...
CGCAGCAAAGAGGCACGGTTGAAAACACTATTGGATTACTTCGGCAGTACATAAAAAGAAGTGAATCAATTCAAAACTACAGTCAAAGTCGCCTGCAAAGCATTCAGGATTCCTTAAACCATAGACCACGCAAATGTCTTGGCTGGAAAACACCCTTTGAGGTCCATTTCAACAAAAAAGTCGCGCTGGCTTTGCAAATCTAGCCGAGACCTTCTTGCGAGCTACTACTGCTGCTGGCCGCGTAGTCTCTTTTCCATGGCAGAAAGAGCGCCGCTGCCAGTTTTGGGATTAAAGAGTCCAAAGGAAATTCCGCGGTCTGCTAAAAAGTTGACTGTGGCTGTAGCTGTGGTGGTGTTGATTCCGCCATAACTAGGTCGGTAGCCCGAATCACCCATTGGCCACATTTGTTTTGTGTAGCCTAGGCTCTTCCAGTACTGAGAGAGCTTGTAGTAATCGCTGCCATCAAAAAGATAAATCCAGCCCGACGAAGCATCGGTGTATTTTTCGAACCACTCAATAACTTTGCGATTGTATCTATCTTTGGTGGCTTGATCTAGATTTAGGAAGGCAGGGTCTCTATGGCTACTAAAGTCTCTTTCGCCATTCCATATTTTATAAGCCGCGTGGTGATCTAAAGTGATTTTTGGAACGTTAATAAAGTATCCGCCACATTTTTTGGCTTCTTCGTGCATCCATCTAAGCATTTCTGGTCCTTTAAAAATCGTCCAACCTTCGTTGTCGAGTCCAACACCTTCATAGCCTTCACTACAGATAGCTCTGTTCACCATGCTTCTGACTTGTGATTCATTCATTGGGCTTTTGTATGGGTTGTACCAAGGGTGAATGATTTTATAGTTGCGAGCATTCTTGGCTTTACCGCTTAAGGCCATTATAACTGGATTCACTAGTCCAGAAAATGTTTGCGCCGAACGAGCTTCCATCCAGATCAATCCAGTCATTGGATATAATTCTGTGCTTGGACCTGCAACAGGTGTTTCTGGTTCCTCCTGGTACGGAAGAATTTCAAAGTAATCAAAATCCGCAACATTTTCGTTGTTGTTTGCCGATTCGATCATTTTAAGGGTGATGACTTGTTTGCCGGCATTTAAATCAAGACTTCCTAGTTTTTGAACTTGATACTGTGTCCAGGCGCCGGTGCTACTGATAGCGCGGCTTTGCACAAGCAAAGAGTTATTTTGGTCGAGTACTTGAACGACTCCGCCTGCATTTGGTACTGCAATACGAGCGTATAAATCATAGCGTTGACTCTTTTCTACATTTACAGTGTAATTTACTTCTTCACCTACACGCGTGCGTCCAAGGGCTTTGACTTCACCAACTTGGTAAATGTCCACGCCTTCGCCGGTTCTGTAATTTGCGTTTCCAAAGTTTTGCGGATCCGAATCTAGATAGGCAAGACCTTCTCCGCCCAAATCATAGTCTTCGGCTTCAAAGCGTCCTGGAAGATTATAGCCTTCGTTGATCACAGAAGTTTTTTCTACTATTTCAAGATAATCTAAATCTAAAACGTAACCATCGCTGGTATTTTTATTAAAGACTATTCTTAAAACTTGTTCGCCGGCTTTTAATTCAAGACTGCTTAAAGATTGCTTGCGATAATTAGTCCATGAGTTAGTAGCTTTTACACTGCTCTCGCTATGAACTGTTTCTCCGTCGATTTCGATAGAAAAACTTCCGCCACCTTTTAAAGCCGCGTAATTCATACTTAAGCTGTATTCGTTATCTTCTTGTACATTGATTGTGTACTCAAGCCACTCGCCAGCTTGAGTGTAGCCAACAGCAGCGCCGTTGCTAATAGAGTTAATATCAACGCCTTCGCTTCTGTAATGGCGACCTTGGTTGTTGTTGTCCTTGTCAGAAAAAGCAACTCCTTCTCCGCCGCGATCATAGTCTTCGGCTTCTATTATGCCTGGTATACTTTGGGCAACACCATTGTAGGGGCTTTGATCTTGGGGCACAGCCTCGAATTGAGCTTGCAGCTGCACAGATCGAGCCGGCATTACAAAACTACTTGTGGCAGAAAAGATATCTTGAACAAGTGAAGAATCTGCACCTATCCAGCGCTCAAACAAAAAGCCTTGAGGCGATCTATCTTCAGCTTGGATTCTGACGCTTTGATTGGCTTGATAGCTGCCATCTCCTGAGCCCGCAATAATATTTACAGTATATTCTTGGATTTCTGGTGGATCGACCGGTGTTGGAGTGGGGGTTGGCACTGGAGTCGGCACAGGCACTGGAGCCGGAGGATTGCTTGTTTCTGCTTCGTACTTTGCAAGTAAAATTATAGACTTGTTCGGCATAGTTAAAGTTGTTTGACTCTGACTTGCATCGGCTAAATAGACAGCTCCATTACCAATCCAAGAAGAAAATACTCTACCGGCTTGTGCTTGGTTGGCTGTTACTGAAACAGTCTGCTGTGCCAAATATTCGCCACTTCCGCTACCGCTTAAAACTCTTAAGATGTAAGTTTTGTCAGTTGGATTTGGTGTTGGTGTTGGAGTAGGTGTAGGAATCGGATTTGGAGTCGGAACTGGTGAAGGTTCTGGACTTGGTGTTGGTGTAGGTGACGGTGCGCCTGCAGCAAATAAGGCTAGGTTGATGGTAAGACTTAAAAAATAAACACTAAATTTTTTCATTATATTTCCCCCTGAAATAAAAACTTAACTGGAGTGTATAGCAGGCAAAGATTTAAATAGTGTTATGTATAGGTAAAGAAAAAGTTAAGAGAGCTACTCGGATTCTTTATTAGGTTTTGGATCGGTGGCTTTTGATATTTTTTCGCAGGCTAGGTTTGGCAAGAAAAGCCAAAGTAATAAATATTTGAGCAAGGCAAAAATTTTAGGCCTACTGGCCTTAGCTGCTGTTTGGGGGTGCTTGTCCATTGTTTGACCGTTTACGTTCTTTATATATTAGCATAATTTTATCCTCCGTAGGTTTGAGTAATGATAGTTTCAGCTAAGCTACTTTGGTGTGTGATCAGATATTCTCTTCATTTTTTTCTCCTTTCTTGCGTTTAAATAAATGAGATAATTCTATTTTATTAAAAAAAGAAGTCGCTGGGGATTAAAAAATAATTAAGATTTGTAAAAAGCCTAAAGACTGTGGGTGGGGAAATTCTTATTACAAACATTTTGGATATAGCTAAGCTTTTTTACATGGGCAATTTTTTCGGGCTCGCTGGTGGTGATGTTAAGGTTTTTGTAGCCTTGTTTGTAAAGTTCTTTGGCTTCTTGGTGGCCGATTTTTCCGTCTTTTAAATTTTGATCTAAGTAGATAACGCTGTCTTTACCTAATTTGGCATTCAAAAATTCTGCAGTCGAAAAAAAGTATTTCAGTTTAATTTTTTGTTTGGCGGCTTGGTGTTCCCAGAACTGGTGAACGAGTTCGTCATCGTCGATAAGCACAAGCTCTTTGTTGCTCTTAGCTGCTGGCTCTTGGCTCTTTATAGGAATTGTGTTGATCTGATATTTAGGAAGCAGTCTGGCGCCACAAGCGATTATCCGGGCCTGAATTTTATCGTTGTTGTAATAACTTGTGCACAATATGGCTTGTGGGCCTAAATTGTGTTTTTCCATAAGATCAATGCCTTGAATGGGGGAGCCGGTAATTTGATTGTCTAAAATGTAGAGTGCGTCTTTTTGGATTGGATGTTCATCAAAACTTTTGCTGTCATAAAATATCTGGGTAGGAATCTGCTTTAAACGAGCTTGCCACATTTCAACAATACTTTTGTCGTCCTCCAGGAGCACCACTTTTTTATAGGAGCTTAAGTTAATTGAATCGGCTAGCCAGCTTTCTTGAGTGCTGTATGGAACTTTTATTTTAATAGTGGTGCCTTCGCCTGCTTTAGAATCGATTTCGAACTGTCCTTGGTATTCGTGGAGACATTCTATAAAGCTGCGTATGCCTAAGCCGTGACCCGATGGTTTGTTAAAAGAGGCTTGGCCATAGCGTACCTTGGCCAATACATCAGCGCTCATGCCACAGCCATTGTCTTCAATGTTAATGAGCAAGTATTCTTTATCATCCGTATTTTGGTAATCTAAGCTTAAGCTGATTTTGCCTGCTCTATTTAGGCTATGAAAGGCTTCTATGGAATTATTAATAAGATTGGTCATATTTCTGATAAATAGACTTTCGCTCATGTGGATGCCGCCACTTTGGTAAGTAGCTGCTTTGTTGATTTTGATTTCAATATTTTTATCTTGCAAGAGCATTTGCTTTTCGAAGACAAGATTTTCGAGGGAGTGCTCTACAAGCGTAAAAAATACATGAATATCGCTTATGTCTTCTGTTTTTTTGCGGGTCAGTAAAGAGGCTAAGCTATTAATTTTGGCCAGAGCGTAACGGCACAGCTCAGCTTCTTTTGTGTTTAGGTCTTTCGAGCTCAGCATTAAATTTTGCAAGGTAGTCAGTGGTGATTTTATATCGTGTCCAATGCGAGCAGGGTCGTCCTCTAAAGTTTTTTTATTGCTCTGTAATAATTTCTTTTGGGCAAAGGCTACAAAAAGTGCACATAGTATAATATTGACCGTGACAATATACAAAAGAAGCTCTAGGGGCAGCTTTTGGTATTGGGTGCAGTAGTAATAGCTAAAAGCTAAATAGAGAATCGAAATACAGTAAATAAAAAATTTCATGATTCACTTGTTTGTAATTGGCCACTGCTTTTTTTTTGCAGTTTGGGTTCGAGTAAGTGAATAAACATCCAAAAAAGGATGGCAAAGCTAATCAAGCAAAAGGAGGAAGTTACTAAATCTACTTTTTCCATTAAAAATGAAAAAAAGAAGGTAGCGATTGCCATAAAGGCTCCAGCGCTAGCTTGTAAATTAAATTGCAGCCGCGCCACGTGCTGTCTTGGGCAGGCCTTAAAAAATTCGGCGCTTTGATGCACATAAATTAATTCGTAGAGCACGCTTTGTAAAAAGAAGAGTAGGTAGGCCAGGGGAATGCTTTTGTTTACACATAAAAGCACAATTGAGACAAAGGCCAGCACTATGCAAAAAAGCGATTTTGATGGATCGTGGGATTTTTTTTCGTGCATAAAGTTTGGAAAAAAGTAAACAACCGCCGCTCCAATCAGTATGCCAATGGTAACCGCAATATGAAAGATGCCAACCGACTGGATAGGTAGTTTAAAGCTGTGTAGTGGCAAGTAGTTAATTAAAACCGCGTAACTGCCCTGAATAATGCCTTGAGACAAAACCACTAAGGCGAAAGCCGCCTTTAGTCTGGGAATCGAAAAAATATAGCGGTAAGTATTGATTAGGCTGATGTTGTATTCAGATTTGTTTTCTATATAAGAATAAACTGGGTTTTTAAAACTTAGTACGACTAAGGCTGACAGCAGGTAACTAAAGACATCTATAATAGTAATTGTATAGATTGAATCTTTTGTAAGGAAGGCCGAAACCAGTAGACCCGAAAATGTGATCGACAAGAAAAAGGTAATTTTATGAAGTTTTAGTCTTTGGGCTTGTTTTTCGACGGGGCTAATAAGTTTGAGCCATTTGTTGAAAGCACTTTTGTTAAAGTAGCCAAGTAAGGAGCGGATAATTAGAATCACTGAAAACAAAGTAAGGTCGCTTTGATTCATAATAAGGTAGCCACAAAAAAGACTTAAGATTGCCGATACTATTTCGACCGAAACAATTAACTTTTTCGAAATATAGCGGTCGATTAGGTTGCCAAGCTTTGAGCTAAAAAACACCGAAGGCAGATACGAAATTACAAAAACCAAGGAAGCATAGAGTATTGACTGAGTCCGGCTAAAAATAAAAGCCGAGAGACTCCAAGTTAATAAGTATGTACCGGTTTGAGATACAAAGTTAGCAAATAAAAACTTTGTAAATTCGGCCCTGCTGTAGAGTTCTTTCATTCAGGACTTTCTTTGTTGAGGTAGAGACTTGAGATCTTATTAGAGGCTTCTTTTATTTGCTCCAGGGCTTTTAGGCTAAGCTTGACCTCTGTTTGTTTGAGTTCTGTTTCTTGTAAATCTTTTAACAAGGTAGAAGCAACCACGAGCGCGTTTTTGATATCGTGATTGGCTTTTTTAAGTGTTTCGATATCCATGATTTTTATTCCTTCTTTTGTTTAGTAAGTAGAGTCTGGGGTCAATGCGGTAACGAGTTATTTTGGTGTGCAGGGTTTGTACGGGGACTTTAAGTTTTTGAGCGGCTTCGGTTTGGCGTGTTGATTGTTTGAGGGCCCGTATAATAATTTGTTTTTCAAAGCCTTGGACGGCGTCTTGTAGGCTTTCGTCGCTGCTAATGGCGACGTTAATATTCTTTTGGGCTGGGTTTTTAATAAAATTATCGTGGGCAAGTAGGGAGCGCCAGTTGTCAAAAAGCGGCTGGCCATTGGCATCTTTGTCCGACAAAACCAATAAGCGGCTGATTACATGAAACAAGCCTCTTAGGTTGCCTCGGATGTTTTTTTGCTTCAGAAAGCTTATGAGCTCTTGAGGGATTTTAGCAAAGGGAATCTGCACCGAGTTTTTTGCGCAGGCTTCGGGTAAAATTGATTCTATAATTTCTGCCATGTCCTCACGGCGCTCGGAGAGGTTTGGCATGTGTATTGGAAAAGTAGAAAGCCGCATGTAGAGATCTTCTCTAAAAGTGCCTTCTCTAACTTGTTCTTCGAGGTCTTGGTTGGTGGCGCTGATTAATTTAAAAGCACTGTGCAGTTTTCTTTTGGGATCGCCTACGCGGTAAAAGTTGCCTTCCTCTAAGACCAGTAGTAATTTTTTTTGTACGTTGAGAGGAATCTCGCCGATTTCGTCTAAAAATAAGGTACCACCGTTGACCACTTCTAAAATTCCTTTTTTGTCGGCCGTGGCTCCACTAAAAGATCCTTTTACGTGACCAAAGAGTTCTGATTCAATTAAAGACTCCGGTAGGGCACTCAGGTTTACAACAAGAAAAGGCGTATGTTTGTTTTCGAATAAAAGACGATTTTGATGAATATAGCGGGCCGCATAGGATTTTCCGGTGCCCGATTCGCCTGTTATAAGGACTGGTAAATTAGTTTTTGAGATTTGAATTAATTTATTGCGAGCGCTCGAGATGATGGCAGAGCTGCCCGCCAAACTAATAGGTCTTTGGTCGGTCTTTTTTTCGAAGAAGGCAATTTTTTTTATTTTGGCAATGTTGTAGAGAGAATGCTTTATGACTTCGATAAAGAGTTTTTCGTCGGCGTCTTTTTGGAGGTAGTTACTGGCTCCCTCAGCAAGGGCGATGGCTATGTCGCGAGTGTCATCAGAGGCTGTGAGCATAACAATATGTGAATGGGGACTTAGGCTTTGAAGCTTTTTAATGTAGGGAATGGAATTTTTGTTTTTGAGCATCTTGTCGAGCAAGATTAAATCTATGTAGTCAGTCTTAAGAATGTTTTGGGCTTCTTTAAGGTTTTGACAAGAGCTATAGTGAACTTCGGTATCTAGGTGCTGCTCAATACGTCTTTGCGTAATTAAACGGAAACCTTCATCGTCTTCCACATGTAGAATTCTCCATTGATATTGCGGGTTTTCGCTACTTTGCTTTGCCATAAGTCGTGTGGGTTTTTGTAGTTGATTTGAGGCCGTACTGGCAATGTTTTTTTACGAAAAATCGAAAAAAATGAAAATCAAGCACAGTGCCGCGTTAATAATATCAGCTATTTACATAATTTTTTTGTGAAAACTTTAAAGAAAGAAATGATTGCAGAATTTCGCTTTCATAAAGTCCGAAATTAGAAAATTGACATAGCTAGGCCCTTTAAATACAGTCCAGCTCGTTAGGTGCAGTGATTTTATAAGCATGATTCATATGAAGTTTAAATTCTATACGCTGCTTATTTTATTTAGTTTTTTTTCTGTGGCGGCGCTGGCTGATGAATCCATAGTGGAAAAAACCTTAGCCGCAAAATTTTCCGAGCCTATAGGAAGTCGAGATCATGAGGTTAATCCTGATGGAGCCTTACTTTTTTCGCCTGCCGAAACCACTGACAAAGGCCGTACTTTTGTCGACAACACAAGTGCCTACTTGTTGCAGGACGGGCGAGTAAGCAGGGAAGAATTTTCGGAGATATTTGATGAACTGCTTGAGATCCTTGGGGCCGAAAACTTTCAAGGTCAATTTATTTTACGCGAAGTTGGAATTCGGAACCACGAAGAAAAAGCCTTCATTCGCGAACTTAAAGAAAGATTAAAAAAATTAATGCTGGCGGCGGGAGTTCCAGGTGAAAATATAAAATTAAGTCCTTTTTATGTGCCAAAAGGTAGTGGGCCGCAAAGAATAGCTAGAGAGCTTCGATCCTTTTTACCTTTGAAGCAAGATTATCAAAATCCAATCCCTGCTGAATGGGGTGTCGGTGTGGTTATGACTTTGTTAAACGAGATTTCAACGGCTGCCTATGCAGTAGCTGCATTTCCGCCCGAGGTGGCTCGCCCCTTACTTGGAATCCATTTTGTTTTACTGACTTTTATTACGGCTTTTAGAAGAACCGTGTCCAATTGGAACAATCGCTCAAAGTCCTTGTCGAGTAGTTTTTTAAAGCAAGCTTTAATTGCCGGGGTATTTATAGGCAATTACAATATTACAGCAAAGTGGCCGGAAATCATGGCCTCTTTGCAAAGTGAGGGGCTTGATAAAGCAGGACCTGCCTTTGTTCAATTTGCTATAGACCAAGGTCTAACCACCGTTGTGCAAACCGTATTTTTTTGGTTAACCTTTGTGCAAGGTTTTTTTAAATGGGACTCAAAGCTAAGTCACGATAAAGAATTAAGTTTAGGTGCCAGAAGAGCTGCTTCTGCTTTGGTGCCTATCATTTTTTTTATAAGTGCGCCGCTGCTTTTAATGGCCACTACTACTGAAGAGGTTCTTCTTAAATTGGGGCCCGTAAATGTAAACTCAGGACATCTTTGGCTAAGTGCAATGGCCGCTGGCGGAGCTGCTTTTGCTTGGTACGTTAAACACCAGCCTGAAAAACTAACGGGTCTTATTGGCTTTGTTGACAAAGTTATTTACAAACCCCTTGGATTAGTTAATAAAGTTACTTACAAACCCCTTGGATTTGTTAAAAGAAACGGAATTTCTTTATATAGGACCTGCGAAGCTTTGTTGAGAAAACCCTAAGCGGCTTTTTTGCTTTTGCTTTGATCTAAGTATAATTTTTTAAGTTCGTGGCCAAAATGTCCGTAGACTTTGTAAATTTCTAAAAGTTTTTGTTCTTTTTCTTTGGAGTTAAGCTTGCTTTCTTCGAGGGTAGCAATGTCCACTGCTAAACTGAGTAGTTTTGAGCTTAAAGAAATATTTTCTTCATTGTTTTGAGCGTTAAGTCTTTGGGCTTCGCTTTGCAGTTTGTAAAAGCTAAAAAGCTTTTGGGCGATGCCGCCTCGATCTTTGGAGCCTTTAAAATCTTTTAATTCATGGTAGGCTGCAAAGGCTTGGGTTTTAGAATCCTTGCCCGGGCTGAGAGTTTTGGCCAGCGGAATAAAAGCTGCGCAAAGTTGTACGCTTTGTAAAAAACTATGGTGGGTGTAGGCCGCATAAGCCGAACTTTTTAAAATAAGTTTATAAAGTGAGCGTATGTGGCCATTTAGCTTTTTGGTCTTAATAAGATAGGTGGGGTCCTCTTGCAGAAAATATTTTTGTAGAATGTTTAAAAGCACTTCGGCATTGTTCTTGTCTTGCTCTTGGTGGGCTTGCTCTTCTAGACTTAAGGTGAGCATACGCACCACCATATTAAAAACATCTTCGTCTGGCTTGCCAAAGCTCGGCGTCTTTTTTTGCGCAAGTTTTTTATTCCACTTACTTAAGAGCAGATTTTTTTTATTTACAAATTCCAGCACTCCGAGACAGTTGCCACTTGGGCTAAGCAGCGGCAAACAAAAAATAGATTTGGTGTAATAGTCGAATTTTTGGTCAAAGGATTGATCCATTTTACGAGGCGAGGCATCGCTTATTTTATAAGCGTCGGGGATATTTATATTTTTTTGATCTAAAAAGCATTCGCTCGCAAGGGATGGGCGAGATAATTTAATCACCGGAAAATCTTCGATCCGTAGATTGTCTAAGCTGTGGTTGATAATACATTGAGGCACTAGGGTCTTGTTGCTTTTGTCGAACAAAAATAAGGCGGCGCCATCGCACTGAATAACCTCTGTACTTTTAAATAGAATTTGCTCTAAGATTTGGGCGTGAGACAGGTGACTGCGGTCGAGGCCAAAGTAATAAGTGGACAGTTCGGCTAGTTTGTCTTTGGTGGCGCGCAAAAGGGTTTTGGAGTTAGGCATTCTAAAAACTCTATCGGTTAATAAGTGACTAATTTAATTAAGATTATAAAAAACTAAGGCAAATCAGGCCAAAAGCCAGCGATTAACAAAAGATTAACATTATATGGGATCAATAAATGGGCCTATACTTAAATGAGGGGGCCTATTTTTGAGATATTTATTTTATATTATATGCTCTTTGGCGGCAGCTGCTGAGGCCTTGGAGCTGGCTGTGCCAGAAGTAGACTTTGCCCAAGATTCTTCATTTAGAGAGTGTTTAAACCGCGGACAAGAGACCCAAAAAACTTATCAAGCAGATTATCGCCAGGGACTTATAAAAAGCCAGGAGCTTTTGACTGTAGAGCTACCAGCAATTTTGACTTTAATCGATAGTGGTAGCTTAGATGGCTTAAAGCATGCTCGCAATGTTTATGAGCATTTAAACAGCAGAAGCAAAGCTCTAGCAACAGATGGCAGCGGTATTTCTTTAATGGGCGAAAGCTCTTTGCTGGCAAAGTATTACGAAAAACAAAATGTAGATAGCTCCTTTGTAGGCGAAGAGATTATTTCTGTGATTAAGGCCTTAGATTATTTTAAGAGTTTTCAAGTGGCCTGTCTGGGACTTTTAGTGGAGCGCTCCCAAGTTTTAGTGGCTCATGGAGCAGAATCTTTAAAAGTAAAAGCCGATACAGAAATTTTTGAATTTTTTAACACAAATTCGGCCGAGGATTTAGCCCAAAAATTAAAAAGCGCTTTTGCAGAAGTGGCTGAAGATTACATAGATAATAGCCTTGTTTTTTATCAAGAATTTCAAGAGCAAAGCAGCCGCATGCAAACAAAAACAAAGCTTAGTTCAGAAAAGTTAATAAAGATTTTCGAAAAGGATATAGAGCAGCAAGAAGAAGCCAGCAGTCAAAATCTGCTGCAAGAAAATTTAACTTTGCTAAAGTCAAAGCTTGATAGGTGGACAGAATTTAGAAGCGAGCGCAAAACAAAGGCCGAAGCAACTAAAGCCGCTAAAAATGCACCGGCAGCCACCTATATGGCCGCTCTAGCTGCCGAAAATTCTTTTATAGAAAGTAAAAAAACTGAGCATGCCGAATTGCTAGACGAAATCGTGGCGACTCTGTCCAAGGTTTTTAAGTCAGAGCAAGAAACAAGAACACTGCTCAATAAAGACTTAGAGGAAATAGATTTGGTGGGCCAAGAGTATGAAGCCGATAGTCTAGTTTTTACAGAGCTGTATCAGCTGGCCGATAAGCTACTTGAGGATTCGAAGGTACAGCTAGTAGATAGCTCTTCTGAGGTGATTGTAAAGGCTTTGAGTGATTACTACGATTTCGAAAAAATCAAAAACAACAAAAATGAGAGTCCAAACCCCTTTGACACAGGTGCCGGCACTTTAGCCGAAACAGCCCCTCCAGCACAAAGCTTTGGAGTGACCGAGGGAGCCTTAAAATCCGTCGCCATGGGCATAATGGGATATTGAGCTGAAGATTTAACACAAACTTTACAATGAAAGTGGATTGCTCGAGATAGAATAAAGATAACGGGGATTAATCTATGGGCAGCTATAAACAAAATGTATTTACACTCTTACTTTGTGCACCTACGACTTTGCTTGCTTTAGATTTAGATGTGCCAACGGCGCAGCCGGGAGCCAAAGATGATTTTAGACAATGTTTAAATAGAACTCCCGAAACAATTAAAACTTTTATTCCCGATTACAAAGACTCAATTACAAAAAACGAAGAGCACGTGCAAGCTACTATTCCAAAAATGATCGAAGAAACAATGGTCGATATAAAAGACGGTATGGCCAAAGCCAATAATGTAAAAGATCACCTAGGCGATAAAAGCAAAGCCCTGGCTACTAATAGTTTAGATAAAAACTCAAAGATAAGTCTGAGATCCCACAGCAAATGGTCATCAGAACGCTTCGCCAGCGCCATCCCAAAAAGCGAATCAGTAATAAAAGAATCCCAAGACTCCCAAAAATACGCCAAACTAAGCGAAGACTTCAACAAAAAATGCGTAGACATACTACACGCCAGAATAGAAGAAATAGAAAGACAACGCGGCAAGGTTGATGATGTAAGAGATAGTATGCGAGTTGTTGCAGCTGGGATTGGAATAACGAGAAGCGAGCAGTTGAAGCAGATGCTGGGAAAAAAGCTTACATTGTTTGGTAATAAGTATTTTGGATTTGAAAACACTTCAGCAGCATTGAATAAAGTGAACTTTTTAACAAGTAATGGTTTTCAAATTGGTTCTTTGTTGGCGGTAGATAGGGTAGTACAAGATGCTCTTGATACTTTTCGTAGTGATTATGAACAAGATGATGAAACTAAAAAAGGAGAGCAACTTGTTCAGGAGCAAAGATTAATGTACAATTCTATTTTAGCTTTTAATATTGCGTGGAAGACTAAAAGATTTATAGCAAAAAAAACGGCGGCCGCTGAGTCAAGAGCTATTGCTTCGGGGGGTGATCCTTTTGCAGTTGCTGAGGCGGCAACTGCAGTAAAAGTAGAAATTGCTCAAACAAACACAAGTACTTTGCCTGCTGTAAATAAATCAATACTTGCTATAATAGCTGCTCATTTGCGGTTTGAAGAAGAAATTAAAGATATATACAATTTATTAGATCAAGATATTGCTGAGGCTAATAGCTCGTTAACAAATTTTAATTCTGATATTAATCGTTTTCCGAATATTGAAAGTATTGCTACTGGTCATGAAGCAAATGGAGAAATGATGAAAACAGCTTCTAAAACTGGTTCAGAAGTTGAACTTAAGCATAACTATGATTTTTCACAGATAGAAAATACTAAAACTTCTAATTGGGCTAATCCAGGCAAAAAAAAGACTATCAAGAAAGTAATCTTAGATAAAGTTCTTTCCAGGGAGCTCGGCTCAAATTCTTCTCTGAAGGGTGCTAACACAATTCAAACATTTAAAGTTATGGGATTTAGTGTTTTTGGTATATAAGTTTAAAAAGAGCAATTACATTGTTCATCCATACTTAGGATTGTTGTAGGTTTTCCGTTTTTAAAAGAAAAAAAGATTGGGTCTTTGTTTCGAACGTTGAAAAGTAAAGAGTAGTCTGCCCCGTTCATTCCAGGTTTTTTGCTTCGGACTCCAAAGTTTAGGTCATTTGCTTTTAAATCACCTAAAGCCTTCATTGCGCAAGTGTGACCATTCATTGTAACTTTCATGTCTAAAGTATTATCTGCATTTTTTCTAACCGAAAGGTCGCATTTCTTTCTGAAAAATCTACTAGCTTCTAAGGTAACGCGCCCGTTAAATACCTCAGTCCATTTACCATCGTCGGTAGCTTTGGTAAACAAAGCATCAAAAACATCAAAAGCAGCCGTACGAGGTGTGGGAGCCACAACCAAATCTGCAAAAGCGGTATCAGCAGCAGTAGACACTTTATGTGGAGTCTGGCTGTAGGTTAAAGAACTAAAGGCAAGCACGCCTACAGTGATTATAAGTTGTTTAAGTTTCATATCTATAAATCCTCCAAAGTCTCTATCGGCAAATATCTAATAATATCATCCTAATATCAAGCAAAAAAGATGCCAAAAGAGCCCTATAAGACCCCAAAATTCAAGCATTACAGCCCCTTAACCCCAAAAAAACGACAATAAAACAAACACCCGCCAACAATTTAAACACCAAAACCGGTAGGCCGTACCACGGTACGGGGTCACATCATACGCCGCACCCCCACTGTAAAAGGTGTCTATCTACTTTTACAGTGGGGGTGCGGCGAAATCCCTGGTAGGCCGTACCACGGTATGGGGTCACAACATGGCTATCAGTCAGTAATTGCATTTATGAGGTCATTTTTTATTTGCTCACCGCTAAGTACAACCGCGCCTTCAGGTATTTTATCGATTTGAGTCATAGAGCTAAGTGTGTCGTTCATCGATAAGGATCCGGCTATCGAGATAATTGCAAAAAAATAACTAACAGGAAAAGCGAGCATAATTGACCTTGGGAGTTCAAGGTCTAGGTAGCCTAAGGTCGGCAATACTATTAATGGTACAAACATGCCAGCTATAGAAACAATGGAGCTGCCAAAAAAGAATTTGCGAATTCTTTCGTATTTTTTGTATTTAGGACTGTCGACAATTTTATCAATGTCTTCTTTGAAATCTTTAAATTCACTAAAGACTTCGGGATGCTCTGCTCTGATGAACTCAAAAAAATCGGCTTGAGTTAGTTCGCCAGTTAAATAATCTCTAAGGTTCTGAAAATAGCTTGTATTATTCTTAATTACTGAGGCAATAAAAGCCTGATAGGCTTCTTCATCATTAAATGAGTATAAAAGGTTACCATTCAAAACCACCCGCAAAGCATTTTCGCATTCGACTACAGGCTCAGCGGCAGTAGACGCTTGAGCTCTTTGGCTAAAGCAAAACGGCATGGAGGCTATAAGTAAAAAAACAAATAGATTAACTCGAAAGTTCATATTCTGATACTTATCACAACAAAGAGTGTTTTAGAACGTAATTGTCTGGTAGGCCGTACCAAAATCGGTAGGCCGTACCACGGTATGGGGTCGCAACATGGTATATGCTGTGACTCCACGCCGTGGTACGGCCTCCAAGTGCTTAATTATTCTTGAATAATTTCAAGATTAGGTAAATGGTCAAGAACTTTTAGGTCTTTCGCTTTAATATCTGTATTAGAAATATTAAGTCTTCTAAGTTTAGTCCAAGCCTTAAGTGCCGAGAGATCCGTTACATCTGTATTGGAAATATCGAGCTGTCTAACTTCAGTCAAACCCGCAAGAGATGAAATATCAGCTACATCTGTGTCAGCTAGATAAAGTCTTTGCAAGGTAGTTGAACTCTTAAGTGGCGAAAGATCAGTTACATTTGTATTAGAAATATCGAGTTGTACAATCTTTTTTAATGCAGCAAGACCGGAGATATCTGCGACTTCTGAATCACTAAAATCAAGTGATGTTAGATTGGCAGGTTCTACTTCTCTTAGAGTCTCCGTGTTGTAGAAAGTAGGATTGTCACCTTTTGTAGCTTTGATTGAACTTTCACCAAAACTTGGTTGGTATGTGCCAATCAATGTTTCTAATTTTTGCTTAGCAAGAAATGCATTCTTTGCCTCTATGGCTTCTTTAGACTCAGGTACATCGTATGATAGTTGATAATCTCCTAATGCAGGAGCACTGTTAGCTCCGGTAGCTTTTTCTTCTACGGCATCAGCTATGTCAGCTGTTTTCTCTTTTCCGGCGTCAGCGACGTCAGCAGCTTTTTCTTTCACAGCATCAACAGCAGACTCAGCTTTGTCTTTTCCAGCGTTAGCAACGTCAGCAGCTTTATCACCTACGGTTTCAGCGGCAGAAGCTAGGGCTTCTTTCATGTCGGCAGCTTTATCTTTTCCAGCGTCAGCAACGTCAGTAGCTTTTTCTTTTGCAGCGTCAGCGGCAGAAGCTAGGGCTTCTTTCATGTCAGCTGTTTTCTCTTTTCCGGCGTCAGCGACGTCAGCAGCTTTTTCTTTCACAGCATCAACAGCAGATTCAGCTTTGTCTTTTCCAGCGTCAGCGGCAGAAGCTACGTCTTCTTTCATGTCAGCAGCTTTATCTTTTCCGGCATCAGCAACGTCAGTAGCTTTTTCTTTTGCAGCGTCAGCGGCAGATTCAGCTTTGTCTTTTCCTGCGTTAGCAACGTCAGCTGCTTTATCACCTACGGTTTCAGCGGCAGAAGCTACGTCTTCTTTCATGTCAGCAGCTTTATCTTTTCCGGCATCAGCAACGTCAGTAGCTTTTTCTTTTGCATCATCAGCGGCAGATTCAGCTTTATCTTTTCCAGCGTCAGCAACGTCAGCAGCTTTTTCTTTTGCAGCATCAGCGGCAGACTCAGCTTTGTCTTTTCCGGCATCAGCAACGTCAGCAGCTTTTTCTTTTGTAGCATCAGCGGCAGACTCAGCTTTGTTTTTTCCAGCGTCAGCGGCAGAAGCTACGTCTTCTTTCATGTCAGCAGCTTTGTCTTTTCCAGCGTCAGCAACGTCAGCAGCTTTTTCTTTTGCAGCATCAGCGGCAGATTCAGCTTTGTCTGTTCCAGCGTCAGCGGCAGAAGCTACGTCTTCTTTCATGTCAGCAGCTTTATCTTTTCCGGCATCAGCGACGTCAGTAGCTTTTTCTTTTGCAGCATCAGCGGCAGATTCAGCTTTATCTTTTCCGGCATCAGCAACGTCAGTAGCTTTTTCTTTTGCAGCGTCAGCGGCAGATTCAGCTTTATCTTTTCCGGCATCAGCAACGTCAGCAGCGGAAGCAACAGCATCTTCACCTAAAGTAGCGGCATCATTTGTCGCAGAAGCGGCAGCTTCTTTAGGGGAGGCGATAACGCCGTTAGGGAGTGGAGGGGTATCGGATTTAGCAGAAGCAACAGCATCTTTACCAGAGTTAGCGGCAGCGTCTTTAGCAGAAGCAACAGCAGCTTCACCTGAAGTAGCAGCATCGTTTTTCGCAGAAGCAGCTACGTCTTTAGCGGCAGCATCTTCTTTGGAAGTCGATGATACGAATTTTGCATCAGTAATTCTTGTACAGGAAGTCGTTAAGACGAGCATTCCAAAAAGACTTGTTAGTAATAGGACTTGTTTGTTTTTCATTTATATTCTCCTTTTTATTGAAAGATAAATTAAGTGCCTGCTAAATGTATCAGCTTCATTTGCGTAATACAAGGTATTTCATTGCATGGAGTTGAAATTTTTAGATAGTAATTTCAATATGTTAAAGAATGCTGGCTAGCACTCGTAGCTTTTATTGCCAAGGATCTCTTTGCTGGAAAGCTTTTATCGCCTACCTGGCGCAGAAAATTTGGCCAGGGTTTTGGGACTTTGCAGCTCTCACCTGTAGCGAGGCTTATATTGTTAAAACCAAGACTATGCAGTCTTTTAGCCTCGATCACACCATTTGTACCGGTGCCCAAATGATAGTCTATATATAGACGTATATTTAGACTGTACTGCTTAGAGTTTTTTATAAAAGCCTCGGCGCTATAATAGCAATCTATCTTAAGTTTTTGCAGGCGAGCTTCGTATTGCCAAAACTTATGAACCAAATCATCATCATCTATTAAGACCAATTCAGCCTGCGAGCTCTGTTTTTTAAAGTTTATATTAAGTTCTGATATTAAATACTTTGGCAAAAGTCTCGCAGCGCTGTTTATAACTCGCTCTTGGATGCGGTCATTGTTAAAGTAACTTGTTGCCAAAATAGAATCTTCGTTAAGTTTTTTTTCTTCGATTAAATCGATTCCCTGCAAACGGGAATTGTCTATCTGATTGTCGAGTATATAAAAAGTATCAGGACTTTTAGTTAATCTTAAAAATTCCTCAGTGCTTTTATAATGTTCAAGTTCTAGTTTTTCTAATTTAGTTTTCCAGACTTCGGCTATAGATTGATCATCTTCTAACAAAATCACTTTTTTGTATGAGGACAGATCTAAACAGGAATTTGTAACAATCCATTTTTCATCGACAAGGTAGGGAAGTTTGATTTCGACCTCGGTGCCAATCTTTGGTAAAGAATTAATCGAAAAACTTCCTGCGGCTTCGTTAATACTTTCAATAGCGCTCTTAACTCCTAGTCCGTGGCCATTGGCTTTGTGAAAAGAACCCTGGCCTTGGCGTACCTTAGCTAAAGTTTGAGCATCCATCCCACAGCCGTTATCTTTAATCTTAATAAGCAGCTGTTTTAAGTTAGAGCTATCATCAAGGCAGCTCAGCTCAATGCCAATATGTCCTTTGCGCTTAAGATTAAAAAATGAATCAATAGCATTATCAATTAAGTTGCTAATAAGTCTTACAAAAAAACTTTCACTAAGGCCAATTCCACCTAATTGATAATCGTTGCTCTTATTTAATGTAATACGTATATTTTTACTTTTAAGTCGTAAGTTTTTTTCGTGGACAAGATTTTCTAGTGAATGATCAATGAGTGTGTAGAGTATTTTGTAATCACCTTCATCGTCGATTCTATTTTGCGAAAGCAAGCTCGAAAGCGAATCGATTTTACTTAGAGCGTAACGGCAGATTTCGTGTTCTTTTGGATTGAGATTTTTTTGCCGCAAAATTATGGCTCGCAGAGTGCTTAAAGGAGATTTAATGTCGTGACCAATCTTGGCCGCATCACAGGGAATCGTTTTGCTTATTTGCTGTCTAAATTTAGAATGTCTTTGTCTAACGTAATAAAACATTAAAACAATTAATAATAAGCAGCCCGCAAAGAGCTTTGATTCATCGGTAGTGGGCGGCATTAAGCTGCGCCAAGCTTGGCTGGCGATGATAATTAAAAGTAAAAGGGTGGCTAAGTTATTCATAGACGCTCTAGTACTTGAATGTTGCGAGATTTGGCCGAGCATAAATAGATCCAAGCTAAGCTAGCAAATGTAATCATAACCAATGTTGCGCTGGCGAGATTTAGATGTTCAAGAATAAATGAAAAAATAAAAATTGAAAGGCTCATAAAAGCCCCGGCACTGGCCTGAAGTGTAAACTGCAGCTTGGCTATATGTTTTTCGGGAGCGTACTTAAAAAACTCAGCACTTTGATGCAAGTAAATCAGCTCATAGAACATGCAATGGGTAAAAAACAAAACAAGGGTTTGAGGCAGGTTGTTGTTTTCTGCAATGGCCGTCATACAAATAAGCCCCAGCAAGCCCGATATTAAGGATTTGTAGGGAATTTCTACTTTTTTGTCTTGCATAAATTTTGGAATAAAAAAGACGATGCTAAAACCCATTAGGATACCTAAAACAGAAAAAACCTGAAAAGTGCCAACGGTTTTAATAGGCAGCATAAATTTTTGCAGTGGCAGGTAGTTCAAATACACCGAATAGGACCCCTGCAAGATTCCTTGAGCCAGCACCACCATAATAAATGAGCTTTTAAGGGCCGGCATAGAAAATATATATTGATAGGTCTGCCAAAGACTCGCTCGCTGAAAGCTATAGTTTTCTATTTCTTTATTTTTGCTGGCCCTGTTAAAAAGACAGATAATTAATATGCAAATAAAGTATGTAAGAGCATCTACGTAGATAATATTTAATATTGAATCTTTGCTTAAATATTGTGAAACAAGTAACCCCGCAAAACACACCGCTAAAAAAAATGACAATTTGTGAAGCTTAATGCGGTTTTTTTGGAGTGGGGCAGGGCTGATCATTTTTAACCACTTATTAAAAGATGTTTTAGACGAAAAATTAAGCAGCGAACGCAGAATTAAGCAAAAAGCTAGGCAATAGATCGGTAATTCAAAAAGCACGACCAGCCCGCATAGCATGCTAATAAGTAAAGATATAAACTCGATTTGGATCATAAGTTTTTTGCTTATTTTTTTATCGATTAATTGTCCAAGGTAACTGCTCACAAATAGTGATGGCAAATAAGAAATCACAATAACCAGTGAGGCATATAGTATGGATTGACTTTGGCTAAATATAAACGCCGACAATCCTAGAGTTAATAGGGAGGTTCCTGTTTGGCTAATAAAATTAGCGGCTAGTAATTTAACAAACTCTAGGGACTGTTTCGCTTGGGTTTTCATTTTCATTTCCTCTGTCTAATAATTCTAAGAAATTGCTTAAGTCGATTGTAATAAAATCTATAAGTTCGCTTTCGAGTTCATTATTCTGTTTGGCTTTAAGGTTTATATTTACTGCTTCAAGGGCCCTTAGGCTTGAAATAAGTTTGTGTTTTATGGCGGCTAGTTGCTTCATGTTTTTGTTCAAGCAGCTAGGGCTTGGCTTTCCCTTCTAATAACCTTGCTTAGGCTGAGAAGTTTTGAATCTTTTACAAAGTAATGACTGGCTCCTGCAACAAGGGCTGTGGCTACGTCTTTGCTCGATCCCGATGCCGACAAAAGCATGATTTTTAAATCGGGTAGGTGGTAAAGGATTTCTTTGATTCTTTTAATTGTGTTTTCAGAGTCGATATTGCGGTCAAGTAGTAAAATGTTGAACTGAGATGATTTAATTTTTGTCATTAGGTCTTTAACTTTAAAGAAATGTTGGTATTCGATATGCGGAAAACGCATTTTGAGTGTGGCGCGCGTCCACCATGCATAGCTTGTGTTGTCTTCGAGGTGAGCTATTTTAATTTTTTGTGTTTTCATGAGGCGAATTATAAAATCTGCCACGCAAAGAACAAGTCTTATAATTTGAATCGGGCATATTTTTAATTTTTCGAAATTCACACAGCAGTAAAATCTGAAATTAAAGGCTTATGGTCGTTAAACCGAGTGGGGGCCTAGTATATTCGGGTGCTTGTGTTTTCTTACAATGTCTAAAATTTAGCTGTTTTTTTAGAAATCTTGTGTATTTCTCAAACGGTGCTAACGTCATTGGTGGAGGGATTATGAAATTATCAATATTGTTTTTTACGTTAATCTTTGGTGTAAGTGAAGCTTTCTCTGGTGATCTGTCATCTTGTCAATTGCCTGAGGCCGGTACATATAGTGGCTTTGTTTATAGTCAAAATAGTAATGGGTCGCTTCCTTCAGAGCGCTATTACGATTTTTCTGATTTAGAAGTAGAGTGCACAGCCAAGGTAGAGCTAAAAAGAAACGTTCTTGGAAGTAAATATTATCTGTTTAGCGTAGAGGCAGATGGCACTTCCTACAGCGAAAAAGTTTCTTTGAGTAAGTTTCGCCATGGAGGGAAAAACTTTTCATGTGATTCCCATGAGGCCGATGTGGAAGAGAAGAATTGGGGACGTTTTTCTGTGAACGTAGATGAGTTTAGTCTGAATCCTTTCAACTCTAAAACAAGGGTTTTGACGGGCTTACAGGGAGGCGCTGACTACAACTTAAAAGGAATCAAGATTGGTTATAACGAGGGCTTTTACCTGCCAAGCTGGCACAGTCTTACTTGTGTGAATTTAGTACGCGAATAGAGTATTATTGTTCATTATGACGCTCCCTCACTGTAAAAGTAGATAGACACCTTTTACAGTGGGGGGGCGGCATAGGGATTGTTTTTGCATAAAAGTTTACATAATACATATTATCGGAAATAGATACATTAGCTAATTGGGCTGGATTTTGTGTTGTTTGCTGTGTTCAAAGTTTTGCATCTGGAGATGACAAAGAATTATGGGAGATTTCAGGGCGCTACGGTGAGGAAAGAGCTGCTATTTTCTCTTCTTACCGATAATACTTTCACTCACTCTAGTGGAACTTTTATTAGTCAGTACGATCTTCATGAAAGAATCCCTGACTTATACCAAGTCTTGGATGCCTTGTTTGCAGACTTAATGCTGGCTGATGTGACTAATGAAACAGTTGGAGAAACTCCCGAACGGCCAAGTCTGGAGGAGGTGAAGAAGAAATCTCCCCTGCCCCACGTGAAGGCTCTAGCTGTGAGGCTTCTATTGCTGAGTTTTAAATTTTTTTTTATATAGGGTTAATGTCAGATAAATCAGTTTCTACGTTTACTGATTCTGTTGCAAATATCACCTTTTCGGTGTCTATTTTTTCTTGGATATTGTCATTTTTTGGGTTGTTACTAGTAATAGTGCCGAAAGACCTCTCTGCTGGGAATGTGTAAGTGCTTGGGTTAGCCCATTCTTTGCTGGCTCTTTTATATGTGTAGTCGACTCTTCCATCTAGTGTTAGTTGTGGAAGTCCGTCGCTAGTTCTAATTTGAGTCATTTCTCCTAGGTAGGGCCTAGGGTTGTTCATATATAAACTCACGCTCTTTCCGTAAGGAGTTTTAGCGTAATCATCTGCGTATTTTCGTATTTTTTTTCCGTTCATACCTGCACCTGTTATTTGTGCTAAATTGTTGTAATGTTCGGCATCTATTTCATTGCCTAAGCGAGTGTTCACACACGCAAGCTTCTCCCATGGCTCAGAACTATATGGATTTAAAAGTGCAAGCTCTCTTAATTTTAATACTAGATTACCCGCTAAATTACAATCATCAGTTTTAAAATTCGTGCTATCTGGATCTTTAGTTGTTATTGGTTCCACTCTGTTTGCAACACTTTCGTGTTTGTAGTTTTTACAAGAAAATTTTTCGTCTATTTGAGCGAGGGTTTTTTTGTTGTCTTGACTTAGACTTGGCTTTTTTAAATTTTCAGATTCCGAATCGATGAAATCTTGAACACAATCATCAACACTGTCTGGTTCCTTTTTTCCATAACATTTCTCGTTTAAACGTATAGTCCAGTCAACAGCTAAAGCCATATTTACAAGACCGGAGCCGTGGACTGGAGGGTTGTAATATTTACTGGCCACAGGAGTCGTTGTTGCCTCTGTGATGGCTTTTTTTTGTGAGTTTGATAGTTGCTTGTTTAGCCCGCCAATCATTGCTAAAGCCGAAGTTGCGCTGGTTACAGCTGCGCTTGTACCGTTATAAATATTGCTTTGTTCGCTGTTAGACACTCCAGAGCCGCCAGGTCCGACGAAGGACACAACTGAATCCTTCTTTTTTGTATCCCAATGAGGTGAAGAACTAACTGAGATGAATCCACTCTCTTGCAAATTTCCCACAATAAAGCCTCCAGCATTTCCAAGGCTTTCTGTTGTATAATGCATTTTAGGGTTGTAATTGCCAGCCGAAAAAGCCATGGTGGCTCCTTTTTGTATTGCATTCTCCATGCAGGTCATTTCAGCGTATCCAAAAGACTGAAGAGATAAATTGAATACGACATTAGAATAGTCTTCTTTATGTTCATTTATTTTTCTACATAAAGAGTCACTAGTGGTTGCCGCATCGAAAAACTTGTCCTGTCCATTAAAGTAAGGTCCTTTAAGGTAGTCTTCATCTCCATTAAAATAGGCAGCAATTGTGGCATTGGTTAGTTCTCCGTGTGATTGTTTCTCTCCGGGGTCCTTATTCTTTGAGTCTATAATAATGATTTGAGGGGCCTTAAAAGCTCCCCCGTTTTCTTTATACCTTTCGATAATTCTCATTGCAGCGTGGCTTCCTGTGTAGTTTCTCGCCCAGTCTGGAGATGTCCTGCCGTAGCTTTTTGTACCTACTTTTTGCCCGAAGTATTCGCTGCCACCTCCACCTAAGTTTGTATTTAATTGGCATTTGTCGTCTTTAATGAAGACCAATTCTGGTTCAGTTGATTTTGAGGAGCCATGGCTTTTATTTTTGTTTTTAGGACTTTTAGTCACCAGCTCGGATTTTTTAGGTTTTGATTGTTTAGTTTTTTTGTCATCAGATTTTTTAGCTGACCTTGTACTGTTCTCTACTTTTGAGTATGCTTTCAATAGTAAGCGATTTTCTTTTGTAATTTTTTTTATTAGTTTTTTTAAGCGACTCGAATTAGTGTTTATTTCTGTTTTGGCAGTTTCTGGAATTTTTCTTAATTCACAATGAATATTAGAATCCTTTAAGTCTACTTTGATTTTAATACAGATCCCGTAATCAAAATTATTTTTTCTTTCCCAGCCAGAGATTAGGCCGTTTTCTGAAACATAATAGGCTGTCCAATTTCTTTTAATTAAATATTTACTCAATCTATCAAAAGATTTTTTATTTTTGGATACAATAGAAATTTCTTCAAAATACATATTTTGCCAATTCTGGAGTGAATGGCTGCTGTCATTTATTAATAAAAAAATTACGACTGATAAAAAATATCTCATTTGCTTATTCTAGCACTCAGCGCATTGTGTAGGTACAGTCAAACAAGTGACAGTATTGCTTTGAATGTTAGTTACAGATTTATATTATACTGAGCTAGACCTTGAAAGACCCAATTTGATTCTACTTTTTAGGATCGTCTTTGTTGGGATTTAAAACTTCTGCAGGATTTTTAAAGAAGACTGTTCGTAGGTCGACTAATTCTAAAAGTTTGTCGTCCCACTTGTTTGCGTCGCTTATGTCTTTTGCATTTTCAAAAACTTTGTACCAGGCTTTGTCTTCGTTAGCTTTTAAGTCTTTTATTTGCTTTGTCATTAAGTTTCGGTATGCATTGTAAAGCTTTGCTTCGGCTGCTGTGAGTTTTGTTATTCTCCCGACTACCTTGTTGTCTTCTTTTAGGACTCGCTCTATCACACTGTTATCTTCGCCTGCCTCAGGGAAAGCCCAAATAGAGCTTATGTGGAGTGCAGTATAGTTTTTTGCGACTAAATACTCTGTGCCCTCTCTTGATACAATATCAAGTAGCTCTCCATTTTTGTCTGCCAAAAAAGCACCCCTGGCTAACTTAAAAACAATTAATCTTATGTTGTTAACAATAAGATCGTCGACTTTTTTTGATCCTGTTATTTCTTCTGCCTTAAAAGCAAAATAATATTTTGTAAGTGTAGTTCCTAGGTCGTCTTTTTCTTCACGGACAGAATCCATGGCTTGACTTGAATTTTCTGAGTTCTCATTGTTAGCAAAAGAACTTGCGGAAAAGATTGTAATGGCTATTAAAAGTGTTAAAGAAAAATGGCGTATTTTCATTGAGGTATTATAACATAAAATAGCATTGTAGAGCAATGTAATTTAAGTTCTGAAAGTTAAGTATCGACTCTAAATAGCTGTATATACATGTGCTTTGAGAGTCCTTGCTGAGTCATATATACTGGTTATAGGTACACACATAATTATGCATAAGTCCCCCACTCTTTTTTCTAAATCGCAGCTGCTTGGAACAAGTCTATCTGCTTTAGAAGTTGATAGTTATAGTATGCAGTCCTTAGACATTGATGCAAATTACCTACCCTTTTTTGGCCAAAGAGTTAGCTGTGGTCTTTTTGGAATCAGTGAAGACTATATAGAAAAATACCAATCTCTCGATAGCCGCCTCATTAAAAATAAATCATCTACCTTCTTTTTTGAGGCCAGCAGTGATTCTATGGAGCCGCTTATTTTTGAAAAAGATATTCTGGTCGTTGATCGCTCAATCGAAGAAGTCGACACAAAAATCGTGGTTGTTTGTTACAATGGCGAAATGCTGTGCAAACGGCTTTTTAAACAAGAAAACGCTTTGATTTTAAAATCTGAAAACTCAGCTTATGAAGACATTGTTATAAAAGACCACTCAAACGTTATTGTTTGGGGAACTGTGGTTGCTGTTGCCAGAGAGTTTTTGTAGAGAATGTCGCAAAAAGTATTTGCGCTGGTTGATTGCAATAGTTTTTTTTGCAGCTGTGAGCGCTTGTTTCGGCCAGACCTGGCTAAAAGGCCTATAGCTGTTTTGTCTAACAACGATGGTTGTTTTATTTCTATGACTCGTGAGCTGAAAGATCTTGGCCTTAAAGTTGGGGCCCCCTACTTTAAATATAAAAAGCTTTGCGAAGCTAAAAAGGTAGAAGTCTTTTCTTCTAACTTTTCTTTGTACACTAATTTATCTGACAGGGTTATGGCTACCCTTTCGACTTTTGCCCCTGAGATAGAAGTTTATTCAGTAGACGAGGCATTTTTAGATTTAACAGGCTTTAAGGATCCCCACGCTTATGCCCATAAAATAAAAACGATAGTAGAAAGAAACACCGGAATCCCGGTGAGTATTGGTTTGGGTCCTAGCAAGACCACTGCAAAAGTGGCCAATCATATTGCCAAGAGATCAAAAAAAGCTCGCGGGGTTGTGCACCTTGGGAGCAAAAGATTGCAAGATATTGCTTTTGCTAATTTTAAAGTGGAAGATATTTGGGGAGTGGGACGAGCAAGTGCCCGCAAGCTGCGTTCTTTGAATATAAAAACAGCTAAAGAATATCGGGATTTTAAAAACAAGCGTTTGATTCAAAAAATATTCACAAAAGTTGGTTTGCAAAGACAAGAAGAGCTGCAGGGGCATTCACGGTTTTTTTTAAGTCAGGAAATCTCTAAGAAAAAAGAAATTATTTGCAGTCGCAGTTTTGGGGATACGGTTTGTAGCTTGGCTTCGCTGAGAGAGGCTGTGGCCAATCACGTTAGTTCTGCTTGCGAAAAGCTAAGAAAACAAGATTCGGTGTGTGCGGTTGTAGAAGTTTATGCTCAAACGTCGCCTCACAGAAACACCGATCAGTATTATGCAGCTGATTCTCACACAATGCTTGCGGGCTCCTCTGACACCAGAAAGGTAATTAAATATGCCCTTGGTGTTTTAGATAAACTTTATAAGGCTGGCTATCAATACAGCAAGGCGGGCGTGCGCGTTTCGAAGTTAAGTGACAAGAATAAAAGCCAAACAAGTTTTTTTGAAAAAACTGATGACCACAGATCTGATAATCTAATGCAAACCATAGATGTTATAAATCGCCGAGATGGTCCCGGCACCATTCGAGTGGCGGCATGTGGGCTCGACAGCCAGTCCTGGCAAATGAAAAGCGAACTAAAATCACCTCGCTACCTTACAGGCTGGAGCGAAGTTCCAAAAGTTGGTTAAAAAAAGACGGCTTTTATTTTTACTTAGGCTGCTGGTCTATAAGTCTAATAAGTTCAATCAATACAGTTAAGCTACTGCCATACTGGGGACGGAGCTCTCCCTTTGTTAATTAAAATATTTTATATCTATCATAATATCAATTATTTAGATCAAGATTGTTATACTTCACTTTGTTTGATCGTGGTGTTTTTTACTTGAAGATTCCTAAATATTTTCCTCATCCTCTAAGTAGGTAGTTTTTTATCTTTTAAAGAACGCATATGTAGATAACTCAATCGAATATGTTATATGCTCAAATCGGTCAAAATTTCTTGCTGTAATAATGAGCTCCATGCCCGCACCTGAAATATCATCAAATCCTGAACCAATAGTTACACGAAGTAAGTCACCCAAAAGGCTCTTACCAAAAAATGTAACTCTAGCCAAAGAATTAAAAAATTTACGCCTTATTCTGCGATCTATTCCAGGCCACCTAGAATGAACAAAAACACCTCCTTTTCCAATTCGCTTTAAAGTTTCTAATAAAACTGCTCTGCGTGGTATAGGCGCACCAGAAACAAGCACCCCTGCCCATTCTGATTCAATAGAGTTAAAAACTTTAAGCATACGTTTATAGTTATGATAATTTTCACGTATAAAGCGGATCTTTTGATAAGAGCGAGAACCCTTAAATCGAAAATTGAAAGACAGAGGCTCACCTTCAACTCTGTGGATTTCTTCAACAAAGCTTTCTAAGTGACTTATTCTTTTAATAATTTCGCTGGTTAGATATTCAGGCCCCTCTCCCCATCCTTGAAAGCTATCTATAAATACATATTCCTCAGAGTATGGGTGGTTAAAAATAGGGCGCAACAGGTCTGGACCAGAGCCGAAATACACAACGGGTTTCTTCGCTAAATGGTGGGGATTAACCCATTCAGATTCCATTCCAAAGCCAAGTGAAAAAGATCGTTCGAATTCATCTTTATTTTTCTCGTGATAATCATTTTGGACTAATTTAATTAGGTCTCTACGTCTATCCGAATCAGCAATATAGTTTTCACATGGAAAAAGGTTTCCACCTGAAAATACAAAATTTATGTGAACTAAGGTAACAAGCACCGCTAGAGATCTCATTAGTCATGTCTTATAGTATCTTGGCTCCCTTGGATAGCGGAATAAATTAGGCATTTTTTAAAAAGAATTTTGATTAAACTGGGGATGTCTTCCTTCTAGTGGATATTTCTGATCACGGCAAAAGCCTACAAAAACCCCAAATCATGAAAAATCATCTCAAAGACTGCTCTAAAAGGCAAACAAACTAATGACTTGGATGATCCCTCAAAACAGGCCCGCTAGTTGCAAAGACTAATGTCTTGTAAGGAATAATACAGCTCAATTAGCTCTTAAACTTGGCAATAGCGCCTACATCCGACACCAACCCGAATTATCTCTTATCTACAAAATTATTGCTGAAAACCTATAAGAAGTTTTCAAGAACTTTGTCATAAGGAAAACAAGCCACTCCCCAAATACGTCATTCAGGAATTCGAAGCTTTTCTAAATTGTGGGGTTCTAGGTCATGGCTTCTTGCGTTTGCGTTGTCGCATACTAGGGACGGAGGTAGATCTTTGTCAATGAAAAGCTTTCATAGTTACAGTAATATTAGTACTTTAGATTCAGGTGAAGAGTTTTTATTGCTCCAAAAAGTTTCAAATGTTAAAAAAGCTTCATGAATATTTATAGTATTTTCAATACTTTTTTAATTGCATTCTTTTTTACTTTTAGCGCTCATAAAACATCTTTTGCCGATGATGCAGATAAAACGCAATATCTTTTAACTAAAGAGGCACTTCAATTAACTTGTGAACAACGTTTAAAACGTCAAACAAGACCTAGTGCTGTGAAATATCTTGATGGCATTGTTCTCAATCAAGATCCATTTGCTTTAGAAGGTGAAACTTTTAACGTCTTGGTTGAAAGCCTAGATATGGCATTAACAAAAGAAACAAAAAGAAGAGACAGATTGAGAGAAAAATTCCCGGAGAGAGGCTATAGTGACTCTTTTTCTCTTCGCTATTTTTTAGGCCTTTTAAATAGCTCAGCGTATTTACACAGCATAAGTCAACTTGAGGGAGACAGGGGACTTCCCACATTGAAGAGAATAAAATTACTAGCATTAAGAAAAAAACTTGGCAATGGAGCTTTGGCAGCTTGGCTTTCTTTGTATCTGGTTAGTTGTGTAACGGAATGGTCCACCCTTAAAGTATTCTATAGTGGATTCCCATTTATATGGGGCTTTCTTGGATTTGATTATTGGGTGCAGAATAAATATTTTACGAATGAGTATTCTTCAGCTGAGCCAATGGCTTTTGTAAGAAAATTACTTGTAGAGCTTGAGGGCAAAGGACACAATTTAACTGCGGCATTAAGTGATTTTGATTCACTTAAAATTAAGGATCTTCAACGTTATGAGACTTACGATCCTGATACAATTACTAATGAAGAGCTTGCCGAAATTAAGGGCTCGCTAGTGTCTCAAATAGGTATTGTTTTAGAAAGCTTAAATCTACGCTTGCAAACGATTAAAAGGGCAGCAGACGCTTCTGCGAAAAAAGAAGCTGAACTTCGTGAAGCTGGTAGTATAAACGCAGATCCGCAAGCCACAATATGGCTTAGTATCGCTCTTACTGGAAGCGAAATAGAGAGTAAAATTAAAACCTTAAAAGAGTATAAGAGACGACTTGAAGAGGAAGATGACAAGGCTTTAGAGCTAATAAAAGAGATACAAATATTTTTAGTTGATGAGCTATAATCCCACCCTTTCTTTACCTGGGGCCCAAGCTGAGCATAAAGACACTGTAAAGGCATAAAAGAAATTTACAAGTAGTGTAAATATTTATTTATATCTATGGTTTAGGTCCAGATTGTCATGTTTTGCTTTGTTTGACTGCGGTGCTTTTTTACTTGAAGATTCCTAAATATTTTGTCAGAAACAGCGAATGTGTAAAAATTTGCTTAGTGCCTTTTTATTGATGCCTATCCTGATAGCTTCGCTTTCAAATGCTGAGGAGGAGCACCACCATGATTGTGCCTATCATTTATATAAAGATCACTTAAAAAAAGATGGATGGCCTGCTGAGCTAGAAGAGCTAAGGGCCTTTAACAAACGGCTTAAAAATTATGAGGTTGTTCCTGGCCAAGGTTTTTGGGAAGAACATGACAAGCCCTTTAAAAAACTCACACAACGTGCAAAATCAAGAGCCCTTGCCTTGTTTAACGGCGGCATACGAATGTTGCATATGCAAAATGCTGTGAAAGCGCGAAAAGACACTTTTGAGAGACAAGCAAATCTTTCTCTTTGGGGCATGGGCTGGAAGTCTAAAGTGGCGGCCTTTTTTCGCTCTCGCAATTTGCACCAAGAAAAAAAGCCAACTTTTCTTGTTAAAGATCAATCGCTGCATACGGTTATGCTAGCGATTGAGTCTAAAGCTCTAAAGGAAATCTCAGATAAAAAAAGGAATGCTGCTCAGGCTGAGGTTGAAGAATGGCTCGAGGACTACAGAACTTACCGAGCCCAACTGCAAGAGATTCTTGATCTGCAGTTTACGCTGAGGCTTAGAAATATCTTGTATTCAACGATTCGAAAAATACATTTTACAGAAGAAGATTTTACGCTGCATTTTAAGGTTCCAAGAGTTCAAGATGGCCAAGTTTTTGATGAGTGTCAGGCGATTTCTTTTGCTGCCGATGACAATCTTTTTTATCTAAGAAACAGTGAATCTTGTGCCTCGGATTCTGACATAAATTCACTTTTTAGGCAGTACCGCAAAAGATATGGAATTGAGCGAGGCGAAGTGGCTATTCGTTTTCTAGGTATGTACCTTCCCCTTTGGAGGAGCGGTGGTACTTTAAGCAAGCGAATCTATAGTCAACACTTTCAAAAAATGCGCCTAGAATTATTTCTATGGGAGTTAGATGACCTTATACAAAATGGACATTCACCAAGTGAAGAAGTCTCTAAATTGGCAGAAGAAGTACGTGCTGCTTTGGCTGACCCTCAAAATGAACCAAGTCAAATGTGGGCTAAAAAAGCATCTTCAAAGTTAATGTGGTCTGAAATCTCAAGCTTTTTTTGGACAAGTGTGAACAATCCAATTGATGAACTATTTAATGAGCTATCTGACGAAGAAAAAATGGACGTAGGAATTTTTGTGCCCAAGAAAATAACGGGCCCCCTTAGAGCTATGCTTTCTGTTTTCTTGTTGGGTTCAATGGGAACAGTTGCTTCACGGTATATTGATTTTAGTGGGTTTTCAGATTATTTTTCGCGGCCGGCAGAAATTGCAGCTGAAAAAACTGATAATAGATATAGAGATGCTATGTCTAGGTTTGTTACTGAGCTTAGACCCGATCAGTTTTCTGTGGCCATGAAGGGCGGTCTTCCTTTTGACGAGGAGAAAGAATTAAGGTGGGTGCTCAATCAGCTAGACCGTGTTGGTCCCTATCGTCAGAACGTGCTCAAAGAACGAGCTGCCCAAGCAGCTGTTGAAGACCGAGTCCAAGTTTTAATGAGCTATTATGAACAGGCAGAAGCCCTAGCTAACATGTCGTTGAAAGCAGAGAATCCTACAAAGCTATGGTCAGAGTTCTATGGATTTTTAGACCAAGAGTTAGATGTACAAGCCACCGAGGAGCAAGAGCAAAGTTTTTATCGATTGCTCAATGCTACTAGCGAAGCCCAATTCACATTGCTTTGGACACAAGAAATGAATGCCTGGGAGGCAGGCGAAGGTCGCCCTTTGGTTGAATTTCTTTGCAATTTTCGACGGGCTCAAAAGTCCTCTGCTAAAGCTGGCTTGGATTTTCGAACATTAGCAGAAGAGATGGCTAAAGGCTTTGCGGTTAAATCAGTGCTTGGACAAAATTAGTTTCCTTCTCAATTAAAAAGCTTGCCTAGCTAAGTTTATCTATCTATTTTGTGCGCATAAACCATGCTTCACTTTACTCTTTTATTGTTAGCGACTCTCATATGGGGTCTTGGCTTTGTGGGGACTCGCTGGACCTTTGAGCTTTATACGCCTATTTGGTCTCATGGACTGCGTTTTGTTTTTGCAGGCTTAATTGCCCTGCCCTTTTTGTTTAAAAACTGGCGAAAGCATAACTATAAAGCTGCTGTTATCTGTTCTATCCTACTCTACACCGGACTCTATTTTCAGACTGTGGGCATATCGATCACTACTTTGGCAAAGAGTGGTTTTTTAACAACGCTCTACGCTGTTTTTACTCCGCTGCTTTGTCTTTTGTTTTTTAAACAAAAATTTCGTGTTGGTTATTGGTTTTTATTGCTGGGAGCTATGTTTGGTGTGGCCTTAATGTGTGAGCTAAAACTAGATTCCTTTAACCGTGGTGATGCCTTTGTGGCATTGAGCGCTTTGTTTTTTGCGACCCATATTATTGCCATTGATAAATTGGCCGTTAAAGAAAATCCAATTCGCTTTAATTTTTTGTGTTGCACTATGGTTGGTATTATTGGTCTTTTTTGCGCCTTATTATTTGAAGGGCCAGTACAAGTCAGCCCCTTGTTGAATGATTTAAGTTTAGATTCACCTTTGGCAGGCTTTGTGCTTTTATCAATATTTTCTTCACTTTTTGCTTTCAGCATACAAGTTTTTGTTCAAAAAAAAATAAAACCCCACATTGTAAGTTTAACTTTTTTAATGGAAGGCGTGTTTTCGGCCTATTTTGGTTATCTCTTTTTTCAAGAGCTGTTAAGCTACAAAGCAATTGCTGGCGCCGCTTTGCTTCTTCTTTGTGTGGCTCTTGTGCCTCTAGTGCTCAGACCTAAAAAAAATGCTAAACTTACGAAAAATGAAAAAAGTTCTTGAATTTTGGGAGCAGAGATATAGGGAAGATAACACGCCTTGGGACGCTGAGGGTTTGTGTCCAATCTTAACTCCTTTTGCTAAAAGCCATAAAGCTTTTGCGGCTTTTAAAAACTCAAGTGTTTTGATTCCAGGTTGTGGTAAGGGCCATGAAATAGCATTGGCTCTAAAGCTTGAACATAAAAACATTATAGCTTTTGACTTGTCGCCATCAGCGATCACAAAAGCAAAAACACTTTATGAACAGCAGGCCAAAAAAGAAGATATAAATTTAAAAATTTTAGTAGCAGACTTTAGCAAAGATAATGAAGCCAGAACCATTGCCGATTCCGGCAGCATAGACTTGGTTATTGAAAGAGCTATGTTGTGCGCCCTTCCACCCTCTCTTTGGAAGAAGTATTTAAAATCCCTAAAGTCTTTTTTAAAACCTAAGGCTTACTACGCTGGCGTTTTTAACATTGACCGCGAATCTAAACTTTCTATGGAAGATTTAGAAGGTCCACCCTTCCCCTGTCCGCTGTACCTTTTTGAAAAACTTATAGAAAGCCTCTTTGAGATTGAATTTATAGAAGAAGTCGAAAAAGGTGAATTGTACAAAGCTCCTCATACTTTTAAGGTTGTTTTAAGAGCCCTTTAATTTTTGATTTTTTTGATCACTTCGACTTCGTCGACCAAGCTTTGTAGCTCTTTGGACATAGCAATTTGGCCCTTAACAAGGCCGTCAATTTTTCGGCGCATGGCCGATACATACAAAGCAGCGCCGATCACAAGAACTGGTAGTAATAAAGCACCCATAGCCTCATATCATAGCTATAAATGACTTATTCTTCTACTAAAATGCTTAAATTTTAATTGAATTTTCCGATAAAGACTTATGTTTAAGATATATAAATATATAGCTCTTTGTCTTCTTGTAACTGTTTTTGTGGGCTGCTCTCTAGAGGAAACTTCTAGTAGTTCCGGAGGAAGTGTGGATTGTTTGGATGAAAACGGTGATCCAATAGCAGGCTGTGATTCGAGTTCCGGCGGTGGCGGCGGAGATGGCAACTTTGTGGCTGGCAGTCATTTAAGACCTTTGTTGGGGGTTTCTACTTCTGACCATTTGTACGTAAGAGCTTATCGCAATCACGATGGCGCTGAACATTACACTCATGAAAACACTAGCTTCGATAACGAATGTCGAGTGGCTCGTGGAGAGTCAGCAATTGCAAAAAAAGATATAGAATGCACTATAGAAGTTTTTGAACTTGATTTGTATGCCGATAAATTAAATTTAGAAATTAATGCTCCTCAGGGAATGTGTGCTTACGTAGTTACAATGCCGTATTGGTATTGGTCTTGGGAGGCAGGACGAGGGCCGACATCGGTTTCTTACCGAGTGGCAGCCGATGGTACTGTAAGTAATCAAACGATTGATGGCACAGCCGGTGACCCCGATAATGTTATTCTTGCCGATGGCTCTTTACTTTGTCCATATGATCATTCGCAACTATCTGACGGACCAAACTGCTGTGTTGGTCAATACTTGCTCACAGTAGAAACTGAAGATTCTTCTACTCCAGGTACCTATACAACATCGGTAAGTCCTAGTGAATGGGGTGGTGATCGAAGTGCTTGTATAAATGGTTCTGGTTCTGAAATTGCTGGTAGAACAGAGGCCGGATATCCATCCAATGAAATTCATTTAGGCAACGACCATTACAATCGTGTTTATGTTTTAGATTCTCCAAGAGAACGAAGCGCCGACAACACTTTTTCTGCAAGTTATTTTAATCCGGCTGACCATGCTGGAGCTATCCCTCAAGCTTTTATCTCTAATGGACTTGGTAATGGAAACCCCTATTGGACACTTGCTTGTTTAAACGAGTCAGATGAATACGAAGCCAGAATTCGTTTTCATATTAGAGAATGGAACGAAGTTCCCGAACTGCTTAAAAAGGGATCTGGAAATTCAGATACAGCCGGCAATGAAGGCGATTTTCCAGATCAGCCAATGAATGACATTGCTGATTGGAAGGACTTGATTGACGCTTACCCTCGGGATAATTGATTTGCTTAAAGAGCAAGAATCCTAAGCAAAATTTTGTATCACAATCACAGGCTTTTGAGCTTTGATGCTTAAATGTATTTCGTTCGCAGTGCTTTTGTTTAAACTGCCCTTCCATAATTCATCAAAAGTAACTCCATTGAGAGAGTAAAAAAGATTTGTTGATTCAATTTTGCTTGCGGGGTCGGGACAAAATATAGAGATCTTTTGCTCCTTAAAGGATTTTATAATGTGGTCGCCTTGAGGATAAGCCTTAATCCTTGCATAATTGCTTATATATTGAATCTTGGCTTGCTGGCAGTACTTTGAGAGAAGAAAAATATTAGCCAGGCTGTGGTCTTCTCGTTCGTTCGTAGCGCCCAGCACTGTAATTTTAGTCCATTTATTTTGCAGACAAAAATTTACTGCTTTTGTTAAATCATTTGTATCTTGCTCGGCTAGCTCTATGGCATCTGTTTTTAGCTTTTGCGATATTGAATCTAGGTCTCCAATTATATAATCAGCCTTTCGTCCATAATTTAACAGCTTGTCGGCAGCGCCATCACAGCAAACAACTCTTTTTGCACCTTCAAGAGCTTTGATTGCGCTCTGGTGAGATGGAAACTCTCCATTAGCCAGTATAAGGACCTCACTCATTTATAGCTCGCATTTTATTCTTCCATCTATAATACCCAGCTATAGAAACAAGGGCGTAGACCACATAAAGGGCGGCCGTTAAATCTAGGCCTCTGTAATAGTACAGCCCACATGAAATGAAATTTACCACTATCCAAACTAGCCACTGTTCCAGTATTTTGCGGGTGAGCATCCAGGTGCCTGTAATAGCCAGCGCGCTTGTAAATGCATCGCCAATCGCCACAGGCGAATCTGTGAATTTTTTAAGAATAAAGCTAAGGGCCACAAATAGAACTATGGTGATTAATAAAAGCTTTACTGCTAAATCCTTGCGTAAATAATTTTTTTTAACTTCATTTAATTTGTGAGCTCCTTTTGACCACAAATACCAGCCATAAAAACTTATAATAAAGTAATAAAATTGCAGACTCATGTCGGCGTAAAATTTAGCGTCGAAAAATATAAATATGTAAAAAGCCGAGCTAATTATACCAAGAGGCCAAAGCCAAATAGATTCTTTGTATTCGAAATACAAAAAGCCTAAAGCAAATAAAACACCTAAAATTTCTACGTAACCCATCAAAAATCTCCTTTCGCCAGTATTATCTGGATCAAGTTAGCGGTCGCCGGGTTTTGTGGCCCCAGCCTCTCAGAAGCACCTAATTTGCAACTCCCACGCTTTATTATGTTATTATCTATCTAACATGAATCAGCTTCTGGAATCAATCGCGCAAAATCACTGGGTTACATTAATTGTTCTTTTATTTGGAGCTACCATAATTGCTAGGCTTATAATTTGGCCGATAAATCGATTCATTAGAACTTGGCGTGAAAAATCAAATCTTGCCATGCCAAAGGGCTATCTTTTTAAGTTCAACACTGCTTGTTTTATGATCGTCTTCTCTGCTGTTCTCTATTCTTTTGGACCTCAATTTTTATCAAAATTTTCTTATTTAGCACTGTTAAAACAAGGTTCATATGTAGTTTTAACAATGTCTTTGGTCTGGGCTGTTTACAGCTTAGTAGATCTTGTTGGGCAGGATTTTGTTAAACGTGCCGAACAAACCGGCGGTAAAATTGATGATATTTTTGTGCCGCTAATTTTTCGTAGTTTGAAAATTTTACTTTTCATTTTTGCTTTGGTGTGGATTGCCCATAGTTTTTCTATAAATGTTGCTGGTGTATTGGCTGGTTTAGGTATTGGTGGTTTGGCTTTTGCATTTGCTGCAAAGGATATCTTGGCAAATATATTTGGATCTTTAACTGTACTTTTTGACCGTCCTTTTAGGGTCGGAGATTTTGTTAAGATACAAAATATCACTGGTACAGTAGAGGAAGTGGGATTTAGAAGCACTCGTATTAGGACCTCAGAGGACTCTTTGGTTTCTTTACCTAATAGTATACTTACGAACAGTCCAATCGATAATTTTGGCAGCCGCCGCTACCGACGTATAAAATTTTTTGCAGCTTTAACTTATGGCACCTCTACAAAGTCGATAAATCAATTTTGTGAAGGTGTAAGAGAGATAATTCTTAATCACCCGACAACCAGAAAAGACTCTTTTGATGTGGCTTTTAATGAAATGGGAGATTTTTCATTAAATATACTTATAAACTACTATTTGCAGGTGCAAAACTGGTCTGCCGAAGTAAAAGAGCGCGATATGATCTTAAGCAAAATTTATGATTTGGCAGAAAGCTTAGGCGTTGAATTTGCTTTTCCAACCCAGACTTTAGAGCTAAAACAAAATGAAAAATCCAAATAGCTTTTGTGTATTTTATATTCCTTGCGCCAACAAGGATGAAGCTCGCTTGCTCGCACAAAGAGCTGTTAAAGAAAAAATAGCCGCCTGTGCAAATATAATAGACAAAATCGAAAGCTATTATGAGTGGGAGGGAGAAGTAAAAAGTGATAGCGAATTCTTACTGCTGCTTAAATCAAAAGTCTCAATGCAGAAAAAAGTAGAAGAGCTTGTAGATCGTCATCATAGTTATGATCTACCAGCAGTTTTGTCCCTTTCTTTGCTCGATGGAAATGATTCTTATTTGACTTGGATTCATGAGCGTATTCAAGAAAATTAAACAAGATACGCTGTTGAAAGCTTTCAAGATACTTTTAATATTTGGCTATAGGCTGCTTTTCTGATAATTTTTGTTTTGTGAGTGATCATCGATCTAAAATTGTTAGTTATTTAAAAAATTTACGCGAAAATATTATCGTGGAATTTGAAGGCCTGGAAGCTGCTAAAAGTTTTGAGCGCAAAACTTGGGATTACAGCAAGGGCGCCGGCGGTGGTGAAATGTCTGTTTTACGGGGAGATGTTTTTGAAAAAGCGGCGGTTAACTGGTCAGGCTTAGAGGGAAAAAAGCTGCCCCACTCCGAAACAATTAATCACGATTTAAAAGAAGAGCCTTTTTTTGCCAGTGGAGTGAGTTTGATCACTCATATGGCAAATCCTAAAGCTCCCACAGTTCATTTTAATATTCGCTATTTCGAAATGGGTGACAAGTGGTGGTTTGGTGGTGGCTATGACTTAACTCCAACGGGTTTTGAGTTTGCGGAAGATACTGAGCATTTTCACAAAACAGCTCAAGAAAACCTAGATAAAACAAATAAAGATCTCTACCCAAAATTTTCTGCCGAAGCCAAAGAATATTTTAGTATTAAGCACTACAACAAAGAGCGCGGTGTTGGCGGTATATTTTTTGATTTCTACAACACGGGAGACTTTGAAAAAGACCTTGCCATGTGGCAATCAGTTGGTGATTCATTCACACAGGCCATTATGCCTATTTACCAAAAAAGAATTCACGAAAAATTTAATGAGGCCGATCGCGAAACGCAGCTTTATAAAAGAGCCCATTATGTGGAGTTTAATTTGCTATATGATCGCGGCACTCGCTTTGGCTTTCAGTCTGGTGGAAACCCCGAGGCCATATTGTGTTCTATGCCGCCCCTGGTAAGATGGTAATTGCTTTTAAACTTACTTAGCTGTGTTTTTCCAAAGCCCTATAAAAAATGGCACTAGAAACAAAAGAGCAAAAACTGTTAGTAGCAAAAGTCTTGCTAGAAGTGGGTTCGAAGAACTCGCTGCTTCAGTTCCCATAGATAGTTTTTTGATTTTGCCTGCCATTGATGCTGGCATTCTTTGACCCATACCTGTGTCCTGGCTTTTTAGGCTTGCTAAGACTTGTGATTGTTTTGGCATATTAAGACCGTTGGCATTTTTGTGATCAAATACATAAGCAACCATTCTGCTGTCGCCTGCAGGTCTATTAGGTGAGGGATAAAATATGAGCTGACCTTTTACGGTAGGGTTTATGACTTTAGGATTCCATTTTTTAAGATTATTCGCCTGGGACTTTAGATTGAATATTTTTTGAGACAAGTCACTCCATTTTTGGTTGCCACTCGTGCTGTAAAAACTATTTAGCTTAGAGCCGGCAACAGTAAAAGCTGTTTTAGGAATAAGCCTTTTTTTAATATCATTTTTTGATCTATTTTTTTGACTAAGAAGTCTATATTCCATTTCTATTTCTGTTAATACGCGATGATCTTTAGAATCTATGTTTCGAGTTTGGGCCGTCATGGCAGACTCAAGGTTCTTTTGATAAAGAACAGCGGTGCCTACTTTTAATGGCATGTTTCGATTCCAGTTGCGAAGGATCTCTTCGTTATTGGCATGACCATAAAGATATTCGGAGATGCTTTTCCAGGTATTGCCTTTGTATTTAATTTTATAGATACCTGTAAGGCTTGAGTAGCTTCTGCTTGCTACGGCTGTGGTTTTTATTAGCTTTTGAGCCTTTTTTTCAGGTTCTAAAATTAAATGTTTAAAAGAGCCGTTGTAGGAGTGAGTGTTGTGAATATCTAATATAGAAGCTATTCCTCGGCCGCTTGCAGGTTGTGCTTTTGTGTTTTTGTAACGAATGCCATTGCCTCTTGTGAGTTTTGCATTTGGGTTTAGGCTTTTAAGTTCTGCAAGACGCTCTTGGCTTCCGTAAATAGCATTTGCTACTGCTGGCCATTTTACCTGTCTTGATTTTATAGTATATGTACTTAATCCTTGTTGACTGGTGCCAAGACTGGCTACACTTCTTTGTTTTTTTAGTACAACTTTATGTTGGGCTTGAGGTTGGTAACGAATCAGAGTGCCGGCGACCAAATCTGTGCCAGTATTCCATAGGGCAAGATTTTGAGCCTGGTTAGAATGTCCATAGATGGCTCTTGAAATAGCTACCCATGTACTTTTAGGCGAGCGCACAAAGTAGGCACCCATTTTAGGCTTTTGATGTTTAAAGTCGGCATTTCGCATAACAACAGTATTATTTGAATGATTGTCATTTGAGCCTATTGAATCGCTTAGCTTAATTGCGCATAAGACCAATAGAAAGGTAGCTACTGTTGAATTTAAAAAATATGCTTTGAATTTTCCCATTACCTAATCTCCATCGTTAGATATAAAAATTTGATGAAGAGGAATTCTGACAGAAAAGCGACAAATATTTGTGTCAGAATTTAAGCTTTAAGGCTTTGTTCTCGATTAGGTATATAGGTCGTATATTATGTCCCAAAATTCGAACAAGAAGGTATCAAAAGAAACTTACAAAAGTTTTTTAAAGATAAATGGCACCCACCCCTGGAGAGAGGTGAGTCCAGATGCCTATGTGGATTACAGAGTGCGTTGTCTTAAGGGAGCCAAGGTTGCCTATTTTAATTTTGATTTGGCTGCTGAAATGGGTTTGATATCAAAAAGCCATCCTAAGTCCATGAACAAAGAGCTAGAAAAAATGATCCTGCAGACTTTTGCGGTACAAATTATTAATGAATACGAAATAACAAAAAATATAAGCTACTTATCTAAAGATATTAAATCACAGCCTTATATGGCGACCAGATATCTGCAGCTTCAGCACAAAAACAAACAAGGAAAAACCTCTGGTGATGGCCGTAGTATTTGGATGGGTAAAATTGATGGCCCTAAGATGAGTTACGATTTGAGCTCCTGCGGAACAGGTGTAACCTGCTTGGCTCCTGGCGCTCAAGAAACAGATGTGAAACTTAAAACGGGATCAAAAGAAGTTGGCTATGGTTCTGGACTTGCGGATCTTTCTGAAATGCTAGATGCCGCTATTTATTCCGAAATTTTTAGTCAGCGGGGCTATCCCTCTGAGCGTATGTTGGCGGTTATTCAAGTAGAGGGCAGCAGAGCCATTGGCGTGCGTGCGGCCCCCAACCTTATTAGGCCGGCTCATATCTTTCGTTTCTTAAAGCTTGGAAAAATCTCTGAGACCAAGAAAGCTTTAGATTGTTTTTTAGAGCGCCAAATTAAAAACGGCGAGATTAAAAGCAGCCTAAAAAATCCTAAGCGTTATCAAAAATGTTTAAGTTATATCACTAATAAATTTGCTTATTTGGCTGCTTTACTTGAAGAAGAATATATTTTTCATTGGCTTGATTGGGATGGCGACAATGTCTTGGCAGATTCCTCTATTCTTGATTATGGCAGCGTTAGACAGTTCTATTTATGTCACGATCAATATAGATATGATGATGGACCTCGCTGGTCCACGCACTTACGGGAACAAAAAAACAAAGCAGCTTATATTATACAGAGCTTTGCTCAGCTCTTTGATGCCGTTGAGAACAAAGAAAAAAGAGCGATCGAACAATTTTCTAAAGCCCCTGCTCTATTAGAATACAAAGAGTTGTTTCAAAAGCATAGCATGCAGCTTTTTCTGCAAAGCCTTGGTTTTAATGAACTTCAAATACAATTCTTAAGAAATATACAAGCCCCCAAAGTCTTAAAGTTGTTTAAGGCGTTTAAGAAGCTAGAAAAAAGGAAATCTCAAAAACACTTTCATCAAACAGCTGATGGCAAAAACAAGCTGCCTTTACTTGATGCCCGCATGCTGAAAAGGAACACAGCTGCTTTGTATGCTGGATACAAAAACTCCAAAAATAAAGAAAACTGGCTGCAAATGACTTTAAGAGATTTGTTGTGGCCCAGCTATCGTAAAAAGCAGTTTCTTGAAAACCGAAATATAAAAAGTGATTTTGTAAATTATTTTAAGTGCTTTGGTACTGTTTTGAATGGATTAAATGGCTTTCATTCCAAAGGACAAGAAGAACAAAGTCTTGACGTAATTATTAAAACAGCCGAAGAAAAACATAGGCGCCCTATTCTGACTGGCGATGCTTTGTCATTGATCACCCAGCAGGTCTTGAATTGGCGCAAGGGAACTAAGAAAGCTGTAGATATCCAAAAGGCAGTAGAATATATTATCTCGCGTTTTGGTGAGTCAAACGAGTCCCTGTCTTTGAGCGCTAAGCGTGAAGAGCAAATCGAGACAATTTACCGGACCTATCTTGCAACGCCATAATTGACTTCTAGCAAGTCTAAATTATTTTCTATACTTTCAATAGCTTTGACTTCTTTGTTAACGCTACTTTTAACTTTTCCATCCCTATCAAGCACTCTAATTTTATAGATGCCAGGCTGTAGTACAGTGTAGAATTCCTCGGCTCGCAAAGCTACTTCGCTAATTAACTTATCATCACTCAGATCTATAACTTGCACGCTCTCTCCCTCTGAAAATTCATTTAGGACTATGCCAGCGCCTTGATGAATGGCGAGCATGTAGTGAATGAGCGCCTCTTTGTTTTTTTGGTAAAAAGAAGGAATCTCACTATAATCTGGCCACTTTTGATCTGAAAGCTCAACTGTTAGTTGAATACAGTTGTAGTAATGGGTGCTCCAATCTTGCATGCCGCCGTCAACTTCATACCATTCATAACCGTTGATGATTCCTTTCGGAAATTCAGGAGAGTCATACATATATGGAACTCTTGTGGAATAATCTAGGCTTAGGCTTTTTATTAAAGCTTCTTGTTCGTGAGCTTCTTCGACCGTGTCCCAAGGATAGTTAATGACTTCAGCACCGCCATGAAAGTTGGCACTTAGAGCAAAGTTGCGTTTTTCATAAAAATCCATAATTGCCTTGGTTTCGGGCTCGCGGCCATTTGTGGAGTTAATATTGTCATCGGTACTGAAATCCGGGAAGTCTCGATTGAGGTCCACGTATTTTGCATTTCCTCTTCTCTGCTTATCTGAGCCATCGGGATTCATGGAGGGCATAATGTAGATCTCGGTTTTGTCTATTAATCTAGTAATTAAAGGGTCTTGTCCATAAGCCTTAAGCAAGTCTTCAATCAAACGCAGCATAAGACCTCTGCCGGTTATTTCGTTACCGTGCATACTGGATATGTATACAAATTCGGGTTCTACTTCGTCTTTCGTCACGTTGTCTGACAATTTCATGACCCAAAGCTCGTTGCCTTTGTGGCTTTTGCCTACAGAAAACAACTTAGAAATCTTTGGATTTATTTTGCTAAGTTCTTTTAGCTGTTTTTCGACCTGCGCAGAACTTGGGTAATCCTCTTCGGGGGTGTTATTGGAGAGTATCTCCGGGATGACACTGCTTTCGGCTCGGAAGTTAATATTTTTATTATTGAGCCAGTTTTGTAGTCCCGTAGGACCATGAATATCAAAATGATTGGAATCGAAATGATCAAAAACCAGATCATTGCGCTCCAACAGAAGGTTGATTTCTTTATGGTTTAGATTACTTACCTGCACACTCTCATGCACTAGTTTTTTTGAGTAATCTTGAGCCAAAATTGCAGTTGTAAATAAAAGACAAGCGCAAGCCAGTAGTGTTTTCATAAATATTCCCCCTTCGGATATTATTGAAAGTACAAAACTAGAATACGGGGCTTTTAAACAAGTGTCAAAATTCTTTGAACTTAAGGACCACTTCTAGTGCTTTATTTAAATAGTCCTGGTCATTGCTGGCGTAGAGCACGGCCCGTGACATGTTTATAAGAGATTTTTCTGGGCCAGCTTCAACCGAGCTTTCGCGTAAGCATTTTTGCACCTCGGCCACAAGAGCGCCTTGGGCCCCAACTCCAGGGATTAAAAAGAATTCATCGCTCAGGAATGTACGCAGTTCCGATAAAATTTTTAAATCGGTGGCTCCAACCACAACTCCAATTTTTTTTTCTTCAAAGCCTTGGTTGAGTTGTTTTATTTGCGAAGCCAAAGCTTGGTAGAGATGTTTGCCATCGTCTAATTTTAAGCACTGTATATCGCTAGCGCTTAGGTTTGATGTTTTAAGCAGTAAAAATATTTGTTTGCCGGGGTAGCGTGTGTAAGGCAAAAAACTATCGCTGCCCATGTAGGGACTTAAAGTTACAGCGTCGACATTAAGAGTAGAAAAGTAGGCTTCGGCATAGCGCTCAGAAGTGTTGCCAATGTCGCCTCTTTTGGCATCGAGCAAAATAGCTATTTCTTTTGGAATGTGACTTAAGACCTCTTCTAAAACTTTGTAGCCCTCCCACCCTAGGCTTTCGAAAAAGGCGATATTCGGTTTGTAACAAAGAACGTGATCCGAAATTTTTTCGATGATCGGTAGTAAAAATGCTTTTATTTGTTCGGTTGAAGAATCTGGATATTTGTTTTTAATAAAAGCAGGAATTTTACTTAGGTCAGGATCAAGTCCCACACAGAGATTGCTCTTTATTTGTGTATAGCGAGTTGCGATTTTGTTATGGAAACTTGCAGACATTGTATATGCCTGATCTTAATGTAAATCTTGCGGGAATGCTTACGGAAATTTTGAAATTACTACCCAAAATTTTGAAATTACTACCCAAGATATTGAGTTCGTTCTCATCAAGAAAACTAAGCGATTAACACAGCCATAAATTGTTGATATTATTCTACATATTGATTTACTCTTGTCTTTTGTGGATACAGTACCAACTTGGTACGATATTGTGATATAATAGGCGCGTGTTAAGGATTAATAGGCTAACGGATTACTCCGTTTTGCTGCTTTGTCACCTGAGCAAGGGCTGGACAGAAAGCGAAACGAAATCTCTTTCGGCATCAGAGCTCGCCTCTTTGTCGGGCTTGCCGCAAACTACAGTTTCTAAACTACTTAAAAGTTTAGCGGGCCATCACTTGCTGGAATCGAGTCGTGGCACCCAAGGTGGTTACACTCTCATTAAAGATCCTGCAAATATAAGCCTTTTACATGTTTTAGAAATTTTAGAAGGCCCTGTAGCCCTTACCGATTGTGTTTCTGGTGATGAAAAAAATATTTGCGAACTGCAAGGCAACTGTTTAAGTCAAAATCCTTGGAAATATATAAACGAAAAAATTAAAAAAACTTTGGCAGCTTTAAGTCTTGCCGACCTCTACAATAGCAGTGTTATTCCGTGCTATTTAGAACAAAAAATACCTCAGGAGAATTCTATATGAGCAAAGACCTTTTAGAAAAAAATGACCCCGCTGTAAAAAATGTTGTGGAGGGCGAGTACAAGTATGGCTTTAGTAGCGATATAGAGAGTGAATCCCTGCCTCCGGGACTTAGCGAAGATACTGTACGCCAGATCTCTAAAATAAAAAAAGAACCAGAGTTTTTATTGAATTTTAGACTTAAGGCCTTTCGCAAATGGCAAAAGATGATCGAACCTACTTGGGCCAAGGTAAATTATCCAAAAATAAACTTTCAAGATATTATCTATTACTCAGCTCCTAAGCCCAAAAAAGAATTGGCCAGTCTTGACGAAGTCGATCCAGAATTAAGGGAAATGTTTAACAAACTTGGTATATCGATTGATGAGCAAAAAAGATTATCAAACGTGGCGGTTGACGCTGTTATAGATAGTGTGTCCGTAACAACTACTTTTAAAGATAGGCTGGCTAAAGATGGCGTGATTTTTTGTTCCTTTAGTGAGGCGGTGCTTGAGCATCCTGAGTTAATCGAAAAATATCTAGGAACGGTGGTTCCTTATAGTGATAACTTTTACGCTGCACTAAATTCGGCGGTGTTTTCTGATGGAAGTTTTTGTTATATTCCCAAGGGAGTGCACTGCCCAATGGAGCTTTCTACTTATTTTAGAATCAACGCCGCTGGTACGGGGCAGTTTGAAAGAACATTGCTCGTAGCAGATGAAGATAGCCACGTTAGTTATTTAGAGGGCTGCACAGCTCCTCAGCGCGATGAAAATCAACTGCATGCTGCGGTTGTTGAATTAGTAGCCCTTAAGGGAGCCGAAATTAAATACTCAACAGTACAAAACTGGTACCCGGGAGACAAAGACGGCAAAGGCGGAATTTATAATTTTGTTACCAAGCGTGCAAAGTGCGCAGGCAAGCGATCTAAAGTTTCTTGGACCCAGGTCGAAACCGGCTCGGCCATAACCTGGAAGTACCCAAGCTGTCTTTTGTTAGGAGAAGAATCTGTAGGTGAATTTTATTCGGTGGCAGTTACCCGTAACAAACAACAGGCTGATACGGGCACAAAAATGGTTCATGTGGGTAAAAATAGTAAAAGTCATATTATATCAAAAGGTATCTCGGCGGGGCACTCGCAAAATAGTTATCGTGGACAGGTAAAAGTCGGAGCTGCTGCTGAAGATTCAAGAAATTACTCTCAATGTGATTCTCTACTTATTGGTGGTGATTGTCAGGCCCATACCTATCCCACCATTGAAGTTGGCAATCAGTCTGCGCAAATTGAACACGAGGCCTCCACTTCAAAGATTAGTGAAGATCAGCTATTTTATTTAAAGCAAAGAGGCATCGATGAAGAAAGTGCCGTGGCAATGATTGTGCACGGTTTTTGTAAAGATGTATTTAAGGAACTCCCTATGGAGTTTGCGGTCGAAGCACAAAAGTTATTAGAAGTTAGTTTAGAAGGAAGCGTAGGTTAAGAGTCATGTTAGAGATTAATGATTTAAAAGCAAGAGTTGATGATAAAGAAATTTTAAAAGGTTTTAGCCTTAATGTAAAACCCGGTGAAGTCCACGCAATCATGGGACCTAATGGTAGTGGCAAAAGCACTGTGGCCAGCGTTCTTTCGGGCCGAGATGTTTTTGAAGTTACAGGCGGCAGCGTTAATTTTAAAAATAAAGATTTACTTGAGCTAAAACCAGAAGAGCGGGCTTGTGAGGGCTTCTTTTTGGCCTTTCAATATCCTATAGAAATTCCTGGGGTTAGTAATAGTTATTTTTTAAAGTCGGCAGTCAATGCCCAGCGCAAGTATCATGGTTTAGAAGAAATTGATTCGGCAGATTTCTTGACAAAGTTAAAAGAAAAAATGGCCCTTCTAGAAATGAAGACTTCATTTTTGTCGAGATCCATTAATGAAGGCTTTTCTGGCGGCGAAAAAAAACGCAATGAAATATTACAAATGCTAATGCTAGAACCAAGCTTGGCTTTTTTAGACGAAACAGATTCGGGCCTTGATATCGACGCTTTAAAAGTTGTTGCAAAGGGAGTGAATGCCTTAAGAGCCAAGGATCGCTCTATCGTAATGATTACCCACTACCAAAGATTACTAGACTATATAGAACCAGATTTTGTACATGTGCTTTCTGATGGTAAAATTGTAAAATCAGGTCCTAAGGAGCTTGCTTTGGAACTAGAGGCTAAAGGTTATGACTGGATTGAAGCAAAATGAATTTTTTAACTGAGGATTTCGAAAGAGTTAACAATAGTTCAGGTCTTTTAAAGCTGAGTTTGAGTGAGAGTTCCAAAAAAACTCTTGTAATCGACCAAAGCCTAAATCTTGATCTTGAATTAAACAATGGCGCCGAGCTTAATATTATTGAAATATATAAAGGACAGGGAGCGCAACAAGCTAAGCACTCAATTAAATTGGCTGAAGGTGGTCGACTTAATTACGCTCTTTTGCAGCTTTGCGAAAACGATTCTGAAGTTGATTATGAATTAAATTGTGAGCAAAAAGATAAAAGTGAATTCAATTTTGATTCATTTGCTTTTGGAGCTAAAGCTTTTAAAAAAAGCATAAACGTTCATTTGAATGGCGAGCGTTCACAATGTGACTTAAAAGGTCTTTTTTGTGCTGATAGTGATAGAAAAGTAGAAGAAAAAATACTTGTGAAACATTCGGTGCCTAATTGCCAAAGCTCACAACTTTATCGCGGTTTGTTTCAGGAGAAGGGTCAAGGAGTTTTTGATGGTAAAATATTGGTTGAACACGGAGCGAGTGGTAGTTTAGCCTTTCAGAACAATCGTAACCTCGTTCTCGACAAAACAGCCAAAATTGAAACAAGACCACAGCTGGAGATTTACACCGACGATGTGCAATGTGCTCACGGCGCAACCACTGGTCAAATAGATGAGAATGCTTTGTTCTTTTTGAGAGCAAGAGGTTTTCCAAAAGGTGAAGCTCATAAATTATTAGTAAGAGCTTTTGCAAGAGAAGTTATACAAAATTTTAAATATGATGAATGTCGCGAGCTTATTCAAAAAGCAATCTTTAAGGACTAAGAACAATGGATTTGAAAGCTATTCGCAAAGATTTTCCAGTTTTTAAACGTAAAATTCATGGTCAAGATTTGGTTTATCTCGATAATGCAGCAACAACTCAAAGGCCCGCTTGTGTGGTTGAGCGCTTAAATAGCTTTTACTATGAACAAAATGCCAACATACACAGAGCTCTGCATACCCTTAGCGAAGAGGCCACCGCCGAATACGAAAAATCTAGACAAAGAATTCAAAAATTTATTGGAGCCAAATCAGAACATGAAGTGATTTTTACTTCGGGCACCACCGCTGCCATAAACCTTGTGGCCCAAAGTCTAGCACAAGATTATTTAAAAAAAGACGATGTGATTTTGCTAAGCCGAATGGAGCATCACTCAAACATTGTGCCTTGGCAGATGGCCTGCGAAAGAAGTGGCGCAAAAATTGAAGTCATTCCATTCAACAACAAAGGTGAGCTTGATCTGGCTGCTGCCGAAAATTTATTAAAAAGCACCAAGGCCAAGATCCTTTCTTTTTGTTACATCTCTAATACCTTAGGAACGATTAACCCGGTAAAGCAGCTTTGCAAAATGGCCCATGAGCACAATGTATTGGTTCACGTAGATGCGGCCCAGGCTTTGGTGCATCAAAAAATCGATGTACAAGATCTGGATGTAGATTTAATGAGTTTTTCTTCGCACAAAGCCTATGGTCCCACCGGAGCAGGTTTTTTGTATGGCAAAGAAAAGTGGCTCGAGAGAATGCCGCCTTTTTTAGGTGGTGGCGATATGATCGACCAGGTTAGTTTTACTAAGACCACCTATAATAAATTGCCTTTTAAGTTTGAAGCGGGCACCCCGCCTATTGCTCAGGTTATTGCCATGGCCCGCGCTCTTGAATATTTTGATTCTTTTTCGGCTGAAGAGATTTTTAAACATGAAGATCATTTACTAGAACTAATGACTAAAAAATTAAAAAGCATAGAGGGCTTAAAAGTTTTTGGCGAAGCCGAAAATAAAACATCGGTGCTTTCTTTTAATGTAGATGGTGTTCATGCCCAGGACTTAGGAACCTTGCTCGACCAGCAGGGCATTGCAGTGCGAACAGGTCAGCATTGCACTCAGCCCATTATGGATTTTTATGGCATACATGGAACCTTGCGTGCATCCTTGGCAATGTACAACAACGAAGAGGATGTGGAAATTTTATATGAGGCCCTTAAAAAAAGTTTAGGAGTGCTTCGATGAAGCGAAAACTTATTTCTACACTAGACACTTGTGAGGTTATAGAAATTCCCAGTGGAAATAAAAATCTTTTGCCAAAAGGAACCAAGGTTTGGATTAAGCAGGCCCTTGGCGGAAGTTTAACGATCAGTACCGAGCGTGGTTACTTGTCGAGATTGGACAAAGAAAACTTTAAGATTTTAGGTGAGGAAAACATTAAAGAAGCTCTCAGCAATGTTGAGCAACATTATAAATCTTTAAAAAAACTAAGTTTAGAAGATCAAGTTTGGGAACAGTTAAAAACAATTTATGATCCAGAGATTCCCGTTGATATTGTGTCCCTTGGCTTGGTTTATGAATGCCAATGTTTTGAGAGCAAAAGTAAAAAAGACAAAAAAGATGTCTTTATAAAAATGACTCTTACCTCCCCTACTTGTGGCATGGGACCAGTCTTGCAGGCAGATGTAAAAGAGCGAGTTGAGGAGCTAGAAGGCATCCAAGACGTAGAAGTTGAGCTGGTATTTTCGCCTATCTGGAACCGCGAGATGATGAGTGAAGAAGCCCGCCTTGAGCTGAATATGCTTTAAATATCATTTAGAGCCTTTTTATCTTTGATTGTATATACGTAATATCAGTTACTTATGGTGATGTATTTCGAGATTAACACTCCGTGTAAAGACAAATTAATTTGTTGATACCGTGACGGTGCAATACATTGTAAATAGTAAAAAAATGAAAAAATTCAAAGTAATACAAGAAAAAATCCTTGGATTCGGATTAAGCGCTGCACTAGCCGCAATTTCTGTTTCGTTAATCTTTCCGCTTGGCTTAATGCCGCGAAATACATTTGCAAATGAAGATGCGGATGCTTCTAGCTCTCAAACAAAAACTGTTACAAATGCTGCAAGTACGTTTACAGCAGAGGATGCCTTAGGTTTAGGAACGCAAAAACCCGCCGACCCAATTTACGTACAAAATTTATTGCGCTTAAGCGCTCTTGGTAGGGATCCGGTAGATGCTGTTAATGACCCATTCTATGTGACCGGACAAAAGATCATTGTCAGTGATGGTGAGAGACAAGCAACATATATGCTGGAAGAAGCCAATCCAAAGTATAACCCGCCATCTGGCTTTTATGATTTAGAAAAAGACGTTGATGTGTCTTTTGATGCAGGCGGTGTTGCTTTTGAATATACAAAAAACGGTAAAACATATACACGACATTTTTATATCGAAGGTGTGCAACATGTTTTAAAAGATAAGGTATATTGTCATATCTTACTTAAAAGTGGAGATGTTTATACAATCAATTTTGCTAACTCTAAACTTTTCGACGCAAATGCTTATGCTTATGGTGGTCCTTTAGCTCTTTTTTGGGTTGGAACTGTACCTGTAGGTCTTATTGATAGAGACACACATCTAATACCTGCTTCAGTTTCTCTTGAATTTTATGATTCTAGAAAGAGACCTGAACTTCAAGGGCAATATTCAGGAGATGTTTTAATTTTAGATGGTGACAATGTTGTTGATAGATCTTTAACCTTGAGCGTTGTTACAGAGAATGTTGCTGCTCATATTGCTTCGCTGGAGAAAAGAGAACTTTTATTACGTGGATTGGCTAACCTTGATGCTGACGTTCCGATTGATGTACTTGCCGCTGTTGCTGAACTACCTCAACAACTTGGTGTGGCTGGAGCTGCCGGAATTTCTTCTTTGCCAACTGCACATTTGCTCCGCCCTGCACAAAAAGATTGGGATCAAAACCCCACCGAACAGCCGGGTTTACATGCTCCAGCATTAGGCGCCATGCAATCTGCAAATAATGCTATGTTAGCTCTTGCAGGCCAGGCAGGTGTGCGTTCAACCTACCCCCATGCAGAGGAAGCTATACCTGAAGAAGGAACTCCTGAAAAACGTATTTATGATCAGCAGAAACAGTTACTTTCGGGATCGGAAACAAACAGCTTGGCGGCTCAATGGGCGCAAGAAAAGGTAAAGAAAAAAGGCTTAGGCGCTTTGGTGCTTGGGAGTGTTCTAGGTGTAGGGAAGTTTGGCAAAAAACTTATTTTTAATAAAAAAACAGGCCTTGTTGTTGCTGCAAGTGGTATTTACACCTTGGCGGCGATGGCTCAAGGAGCTGGAGCCACGGCGTTGCTTAACGATATGGCTTTTGCTGTTAAAAGTTTATGGAATCAATTTAGTTACGTTTTGCCGTCTGCAGTCCGTGACCTTGGTTACACTCAAAATTTATTTTCTATACCTTTCACTGATGTAAAAGGGCCTGAGGTAAGTTATCTTTTAAAAAACTTTTTAGCTATATTTGGTTATATTGGTTTGACTTTAATGACTCCAAGGATACTGGCTTTAAAACCTATTGTTAAGAAAGTCATGGGCTATAATTTGCCCTACAATAAAGAAACTGGTTGGAGAGTCTTTTTTACTCTTTCTGCTAGAATGGTTGCTCAAATCTTGAGATCTTATCGAGGATTCGCTGCTGCGGTTATTGGAAAAGACACGGCTGTGAGGGCTGCTAGGCAAGGGATAGGTTACAAAAAATATTTAGCTTATAAGGAGGCTGGGATAAGCGATCCCGTCCAAATGGTTGCAGCCTATGAATCAGAAAAACTTAAAATATATGGAGTAGCTGTACAGATCTGGACTCAGATTCTTTTAGACAATGGAGATATTGATAAAGGCACTGTTTTGAGTAAAGAAAGCTTATCTCAACATTGGGCTAGTGAGGAAGCATATAACAATTCACAAAAAAGATTATTTCTAGCTATGAGTCGTGTGTATGAACTACAAATGGCAAAAGGAGTTGCACCTTGTTTAGATGAGCAATGTTTAGGTGAACTAAAAAAAGAAATGTTAAATGATCAAACTATTAAAGCGGTTTTGGAAGACCCCAAGGCTCCTTTGACGGACTTAGAGGCAGAGGTTTATGAGAAATGTGCATTAAGAGAGCTTGCCGTTCAAGAGCGACTGGCTGCACGTTTGTCTGGCAATGAGGTTTTGTTTCAAAAATACAGAAGAGGTGAGGCCAGTGATCATGTTATTAGAGCTGTAGTAGGAAATAACTTTGAAAAAGATATGGTAACAGTTCCTATTTTTACGACACTTATACACAATTATAATTCAACAGATCCTTTGCTTGCTCGTTTTCAGCATGTTTCTGACAACGGACTAATGGGATTGTTTGGCTGGATACCATTAATAGAATTTTTTGTGAATGTTGCCAATTGGTGTACTTCAGTTATTACTGAGGAATTAAATTTTGCTAGAAAAGAAGCAACCAATTTACCAGCAGCTTACCAGGCGCCTGATCAACTAGAGACCGTAAGTGTGGCAAAGACTTCGTTAGCTAATTTACCATCTGAAAGCTTTAGGGGATCTATGCGAAAATACTTAAAGACATTTGGTCCTTCTGAAATTTTTCATGGAGTGCAAAAATTAGGCGATCGAATTACAATTGCTCAATTTAAAAATTTAAAACCAATGATCGTTACGGGAGCTGTCTTGGTATGGATTGGTTTTATGCTTGTGCATTTTACGGATTCAGAGCTTCTCGCCGATTCTAGCCTTTGGGAAAACATTCGTTTTGCAGTATGGGAAGCTCCCATTATGTCTACTTATAAGGTGTTGTTGATTAACGTCTGGAATTATCTTATGTATCGTATCTTTTGGATGTACCAAAACAATGGTATGGGCTATGTAAAAACAGACACCCATCGAAACAGTTTAAACCTAGCAAAACATTTAGCACTGTTGAATCGCCATATTGATGTTCTTAATGAAAGTACAGACGAAAGTGAAAAAAGTGCTGCTGCCGAAAAAATCACAAAAGATTTTAAGCGGGTTGAGGCTATATACAACCAAAATAACATGTCTATTCCAAATGAAATAGCAGACTATCCAGAGCCAAAAATGAAGGCAATTATGCTAAGTCGATTTATTATGGCCAACCCTCCTTTTCACACCTCTCACAATACAAAGTTTGAGTGGACTGCTACAATGGTGGTTGGTGCCATAACTACAGTTATAGGTCTTTATGGAAGTGTCTACGCCTGGAAATTTGCGGAAGTTTTAAATTTTTGGGAAGTAATGGCTCCAATGCTTGGTCTATATGTCTTTGGTAAGGGCGCTTCTAGAGTTGGAAAAAGAGGACGTGGCGAGCACCATTCTAGACTTTTGAGAAAGTTAAGAAAAGGTCTCGATTCATACAAAGATGATGATTTTAAATCATTTCAGAATATGTTTTCTTTACTTTTGTCTACAAAAGAATATTACAGAACATTCGAAGTAGAAATTCCTAAGAATGTTGTAGACTTTGATCATTTAAGTTGGAAAAGTGACCCTAGAGAGGAAGCTGGAAAACTGTATTTCTATATGTTAAGCAATCCTCCTTTTGATCAAGGTGAAGCTGGTTATAGGTCTTATAAAAATAGTAATTTAAAAACCGAGCAGCGTAGCATGTTGACCAACAGTCTAGCTTCTTTAAGGCAGGAGTTAGAAAATTTTGATGCAGATTTTACGCCAGAGCAATTAGCGATATGGAATAGGCGAGTTGAGCATGTTGTAAATAACATTGAAAGTTTTTATGGTGCTTTTGACTTGGATCTTCCTGTTCAAAAAAATGGGATTGCTTTGCTAGATTACGCTAGATTACTTTACGCTCATATTATGAAAAACCCTCCTTTTGATGTTAATAAAAAAAGCGCAGGCTTCTTTGTTAGTGCTAAAAAATGGATTGGATTTTCTTGGTTGACAAGACCTTGGAGAAAAGAATTAAAATCAGGCTTTTGTGAAAATCTGCTAAAGACTTCGGAATAATAAATTATATATCAAGAGCCAAGATAAGTCCTTTGTGCTCTTGGCTTAAGAATGGATAGATAGACAACCTGTGAGACTTTGATCTCTTCTTTTGCAGCCGAACAACGAAGTGTCCGCTTAGGATTCCTATAATTGAACCTAGTAGCACATCTGTGGGCCAGTGTTCGCCGCTGGCTATTCTTTGTAGAGCGACAATTGAGGCTAGTGGATAGAGTACATATGGCAGGTAGCTTTGCTCATCAAAGTAGTGGCTTAGGCTGCTAGCTATACTAAAGGCTATAGTGCTGTGGCCAGAAGGCAGTGACCAAAAATTATCTTTAAAGCTAAAGGGTCTGTAATGCTGGCTGCCCTTGCCTTCTCCGGGCCTGGCTCTGCCCAATATGATCTTTAAGCTTTGGGCGACTACGGCGCCGCCCAGAATAGCTTGGAAGGTGTAGAGCGAGGATTCTTTTAATTTTTGATTCTCAAGAGCTAGGCCTCCAAGGTAGCCTAGCAAAAATATAGGGGTGTATTTGTAGTCTCCAAAATGTTCAACAAAATCGATTTTATGCAAAAGCCTATTGTCCTTTATAGAATTTTGCACAGATGAATCCCTAAAATAGAGTGGAATAAGGGAAAGGCCCATGGCACCGTAGAGGGCCGTCTTCTGCCAAGTCCAAACTGAGTCATTGTTGCTGTATTCTGCCGAATGGCTCTTTATTGAAAATAGAAATACCAGCAATATAAGAAAGCGATTTTGCATATCTTTAGGTTAACACTTTGTAAGTTTAATGGATCTTTAGAATAAAAATGGTACCCGCGGCGAGACTCGAACTTGCACGGGATTGCTCCCACAGGATTTTAAGTCCTGTGTGTCTACCAATTCCACCACGCGGGCACCTCTAAAGGGCAATCTATTATAAAATCACTCCGGGGGCTAAGCAAAAGAATCTAAGACTTGCTTTCTCATTAAACGTTGCGTCGTTTCGTGGAGGCACTGGTAGAGTTTACAGGCTTTAGCTTTAAAACCTGCGAAAGAAATCTTGAAACTTGCGACCTATGTTATCGCGCATTTTTTTCTTTTTTTCATTCATTTTTTCTTGAGCTTTTTCGTTGATTAATTGATTTAATTTTTGACCTACTGGACCACTTAAAAGCTCAGGTATTTTTTTATTTACCCATCCGGCGAGTGTTCCCGATAGAGCCTCACTAATGTATTCTGCAGAATCACTGGTGCTCTGTCCTAGTCCACTGCTTTTACTTTGCTTAAGCTCAAGATTTTCTATTTCAAGTTCAAGCAACTCAATACTGTGGGCGCCTAATACAAAATCAACCCCCACTCGTACGCTGGCAGCAAGGTCCAGTACAATTTCGCTTACAAGAGTAAAGCGTTTGCACAGACTTCCTGATTTAAATGAAGCAAGCACAAAGAGCTCTAAGTCTTCTATGCTGAAATTACTTTCTAGTCCTTTTTCGGATTGTTGAATTTTTTTTGTATGCGCTCTGCCGTTTTTGGCAATAACTTTTAGGTATTTTTCACTAGGGCAATATTTGCCGCTATCTTTTTTAAGGTAATCGTAATTGCCTTCTAGGCTGATATTGTCGATAGCATTTCTGATCTGGCTTGCAATAATACTTTCTTCGGCAAAGATATTAGCGCCGAAGAAGCACATGCTCGCAAATAGTAAAACGCGCCCCATTGAAGCCGTTTTAGCACAAAAGCTGATCAGCGACTTTCGTTTAAACAAACGTCGATGATCGCCTTTTGTGATATGTGATTTCATGTGTTTACGGGGAATTCTTTAAGCTTTAGTCCAGTGTGGAGCTACTACTGTGTTGGTTTTTAGGGGCACTTTGAACTTCTCTACCCCAAAATCTTTGAAGATATCACTTGCCTGCATTTCTTCTTCGACCAGACTTTGTAGCTTTTGAGCATCACTGCTTTTGACCTCATAGATTAATTCATCGTGAACTTGTAGTAACAATTGAGCTTTTAAAGAAGTGCTTTTTAGGCGTTCTTGAATATTGACCATGGCGATTTTCATTAGATCGGCGGCTGTTCCTTGGATTGGCGAATTGACCGCAATCCGTTCTGCAAACTGTCTTTTGAAGGCATTCTTTGAATGAATTTCTTCGAGATATCGGCGTCTTCCACACAGAGTTTGAACAAAACCATTACTGCGAGCAAAGTCGATGCTTTTGTCCATATAGTTTTTTATTTCGGGATAGCTGCTAAAGTAAGCGTCAATAAAGTCACTGGCCTCTTTACGCGTGATGCCGAGTTGCTTGGCTAAACCAAAAGCACTTTGACCATAAATAATTCCAAAGTTAATGGCCTTGGCCATGCGCCGCTCATCGCTACTTACTTTTGCTTCTGTTTTGTCAAAAACAAGGGCAGCCGTCCGGCTATGGATGTCGGCATCTTCTTTGAAGCTTTTTAAAAGCTCAGGATCTTTAGAGACATGGGCCAATATACGAAGCTCTACTTGGGAATAATCTATGCACAAAAGCTGATAGCCTTTTTTGGCAATAAAAGCATTGCGGATAAGAGCTCCGCGTTTGGTGCGAATAGGAATGTTTTGTAAGTTTGGGCTCGAAGATGCCAGTCTGCCTGTTGCGGCTACTGTTTGCGAAAACTCACTATGTATACGACCGCTCTTTGGATTGATTAATTTGGCAAAGGCATCAATATAAGTGGAAAGCAATTTTGACAACTCTCGCATTTCTAATAAAAGCTTTGGAAATGGATGCTGAGCGCTGAGCGTGTTCAACACTTCCATATCGGTTGAAGGCCCAGTTTTACCTTTTTTAATGATCGGCAGATCTAAATGCTCAAAAAGCAAAACTGCCATTTGTTTGCTGGAGGCAAAGTTAACAGTGGCGTGATCTTCGAAGCCATCTTCTTTGATCATCATGCGAGCGCCTTCGTCCAGTTCCGCCAGCTCTTTATGTAGTTTTTTGCTTAAACTGTGTAAAATATCAGTGTCGAGTAAAAAACCACTTTGCTCCATTTCAAAAAGCAGTTTTGCTAAGGGGCGGTCAATCTTCTCGTAGATTTCAGTTAAGCCAGCGTCTTCTAGTTCGTCCTTTAAAACTTGCCAGAGTCGATAGGTAATAATTACATCTTCACAGGCATAAAAAGTGCATCGCTCTATATCGACTTCCGAAATATTCTTTTTGTCTTTTCCGAGTAGATCTTTAAAAGACAAGCACTCATAGCCATCAAGGTAGGCAATAGCCATAGAATCCATACCGTGCTTTCCACTTGGGTCGAGCACAAAGTGGGCCAGCATAGTGTCTTCGATAATCGCATTGTTGTGGATTTGAATTTTTTCACTATCTAGAACATGTAAATCGAATTTTGCGTTCTGAAAAAGCAGTCTAAAATCAGGGTCCTTGGATCTGCTGGAGATGTAATCATTGAAAGTCTTGAGAGCTTCTTCTTGTTCTTTAAGATTTGAATCTTCCTCATGTCTGAAGGGCACATAGTAAGCTTCTTCTTCGTTAAAACAAAAGCTTAGGCCAACCATATTGCTGTCAATACGTGAGAGCCCGAAGGTTTCGGTGTCAAGGCATAGCAAATTTGCATCTTCGTGTTTGTCTAAAATTTTTACAAGCTGCTTTAACTTGTCGACGGTAACAACCTTAAAGGCAGCTTCTTTTGAAATTTCTTTATCGTCTTTTTCAGAAATGTTTTTAAGTAGATTCTTAAAACCTAAAGCTGTGCCGAGCTCGTGTAGTTTTTCGACATTGGCTTCTTGGCGCTCAAGCTGGCTTAAATGTTTTTCAACGGGCACGTCACCGCTAAGAGAAACTAATTTTAAGGAAAGTTTCGCTTCTTTAATGTTCGTGGCGATGTTTTCAATTTTTTTGCCCTTAAGTGGATCTTCTTTATCGCATCCTTTAACGACAGAGTTTTTATAGCGCTTTTGAGCTTCCTCTAATATAAGTTCGAGATTTTGGTAGCGTTTGATGAGGGCTGTGGCCGTTTTGGCCCCTACCCCTGGAACTCCTGGAATATTGTCAACAGAATCTCCGCTTAAGGCCTGTACGAGTTTGACTTTGTTTGGGGGAACGCCAAATTTTTCTAGACAGGCTTCTTCGTTAGACCACTTTTTTTTCATAGTATCTAAAAGCCAAACATTTTTACTTACAAGCTGCATAAGGTCTTTATCGCCAGTTACTACAACCCATTTTTCTTGAGGATGCTGCCAAACAAAGGAAGCTAAAATATCGTCAGCCTCGAAACCCTTTTGCTGAATCTGTACAATACCCATAGCTGCGCATATCTTTTGTGCGTTTTCGATTTGAATGCCTAGGTCTTCAGGCGGAGCCCCGCGATTGGCCTTGTATTCCGGGTAAAGCTTGTGTCTAAAATTTTTATGTTTTGTATCCCAGACCAAAGCAATCTTTTTTACATCATTTTCCTTGATAAGAGATTTAACCATTTGCACAAAGGTATAGGTCGCAAAGGTCGGTGTTCCGTCGGGTGCCTGTAGTTCGCTATTCATGCCATAATAGGCTCTAAAAATGAAAGAACTGGCATCAACAATATAGGTGGCCTCTTTAATGAATTTTTCGGGGGCTTTAGATTGACTCATGTTTATCCTTAATTTGAATGTTAGTGAAGCTCTTGCAGGGCTTGGCTGGCAAATTGTTTAGTGGGCTGACAGAAACTTCTGTGGTTAAAATACAGATGGGGATAGAGCTTTTTACAGGCCAAGTAATTGTTCGAGTAGACGTAGTTTTCGTTCAGTATGTGTGAAGAAATTTTAGGCCTTAGCTTGGGCAGGTAAGGACAAATTCTCCATAAAAATTTATCAAAACGTTCTTCACTCATTTTGTTAGCAAAATCAAAATCGGAGTTTTGCTGCCTCCAGCTATCTACTTGCAGAATTGATTTTTCTTTTGTGATTGGGAGACAGTAAACCTTGCGAATGCTGCGGTCACTAAAAATTCCCGTTTTAAAAAAAAGCTCCGCAGAGCTTTGATCGATCCAAAGTGAAAATGGCGGCAGAGCTGTAACAAATTGCTGTTTGACTTCGTAGGATTCGCTTTGCCAAAAAGCTTGAGGCAAAGGCTGCGGAAAATAGAAATCTTGATTGTGAACATTTTCAATTTTGAAATCATCTACAATGGGACAGCTCCAAATGAGTTGGTCCGTAGATGTGGGCCTGAAGGGCGGATTAAACAAAAGTTTGTGTTTGCCGTTTTCGTTGAGCTCAAGGCTTGCAACCCTTTTGTCTAAATCACTAAAATTTACATTTAGGCTAGCGGCTTTGCTTTCTAGTTTGTCAAAGTACTCACCGTAGGAGCAAATAGCATAATGACTCTGCTTTTCATTAAAAGCAGCTAAGCTTACAGGTGATTTTTGTATCCAGTTTGGGTCGATGATGATTCGGTTTTGTTCGTCTTTTTGGTAGATTTGGGGACTGCTGTCATTAAAAAGAGCAAGGGCAATAAACTTTTTAAGCAAAGAAGCTTCTTGGTTTTTCCATTTATACTTATTTTGTATTAAATGGGAGAGTGGATAGCGTTGGTAGGCATCAATAAAAACTAGTGTTTCATCGCGCTTGACTTTGACTCCCAGTTTTTCGGCCTCTTTAGCTTGTGATTCGGACAAAGAAGTCCAGAGATCTTCTTCGGGTAGTTGTTGCTTGCTTTGATGCCAACAAAGATTGTATCCTTTGTGGCTTTTGGCTAACTCCAACAGGCAGAAGGCGGCTGACACGTTGCGCCCCACTACCGATATTATTTTTTGTGCACTTTGAGCTGACACGGTTTATCTTATTACCAAGAACATTCAAAACCAAGGTGGTGAATCAGTCAATGGCCCAAGCAAAAAGAGCAACCTCATCAGAAGTAACCCGCACAGAACTTGTTTTACCCCATCATACAAATGCCCTAGGGAGTATTTTCGGTGGAGTTATTATGAGCTGGATCGACATTACGGCCGCTATTAGCGCCCAACGGCACAGTGGTAAAACCTGTGTCACGGCCAGTATAGACGAGCTTCACTTTTTAAGCCCTGCTACCAAGGGCATGATTGTGAACACCCGCGCAAAAGTCAGCGCGGTTTTTAATCGAAGCTGTGAAGTTATTGTAATTGTGGAGTCTGAACACCCCCACACCCATGAAAAAAAGATTATCGCGCAAGCCTTTTTAACTTTTGTGGCCATCGACGAAAAAGGCAAAGCCATAAGTATGCCGCCTCTTGAATGCAGTGGCGATGTAGAACAAGCAAGACAAAAACAAGCAGAGGATAGGCGCACACGTCGTATTAAATCTAAAAAAGAATTAATTGAACTAAGCAAAATATTTTAAATATGATTTTTTTTATGGCTCTTATTTGTATCTACTTTTTAGTGCTGGCTGTTTTTTATTTTGGACAAGATAAATTATTGTTTGTGCCCGCAAAAGAATATGCTGCCCTTCCCTCTGATATGGAGATGGATTTTGAAGAGGTCTCAATTGAGGTGTCTGGCAACAATACCCTGGCCATATGGAAAATACCAGCCAACAAGGCTGTTGCTAGTAGAGGCACCCTTTTGTTCTTTCATGGCAATAAAGGCAATTTAGGTGACCGGGTTTTGCTTTTGAAGCACTACCATTCAATGGGCTTTAAAATTATAGCCGTTCATGTTAGAGGCTATGGAAAAAGCAGCGGTAAGCCCACACAAGAAAATATTATTGAAGATTTTACTGCGATTAAGGCATTTTTAGAAAAAACAGAAAATCTAAAGCTTAGGGATTTAACTGTGCTGGGTCGCTCTCTAGGAGGCGCCATAGCTATCCAATGGTCTATTAGACATTTGCCTAAATTTTTAATCTTAGAATCTACTTTTACTTCGGTTTATGACATGGTTCAGGTGACGAGACCCTGGTTGTGTTATCTTTTTCCGATTAAGCATCTACTTAGGCATCCTTTTTGGTCTATAAGCCTGATCGATAAAATCAAGTGTCCAATTGTGTTAATGCATAGCCGAGAAGATGATCTTATTCCTTTTTCACAAAGTGAAACACTTTTTGCAAAAATAACTTCTAAGAATAAAAAATTTATAGAGGTCTATGGAGACCATGGTCAAAGCAGTGCTAATTGTGCTGTTGATAGCAAACTTGCCTTATTGAGTGTTCTCGGGTAACTGGTGTTGTTCTAACAGCGTCCTTAGAATGTGGTAGTACGATCGATTTTCGTCGGAAGGATTAAGTGCGAGTACAAGCCTGAGTCTTACTTCTGCACAAAATTCTAGATACTGCTGTTCTGAAAATTGTCTCTTGTAAATATCTAGCATACTGTGAATACTGACTAACTCTTCGTATATAGTAGTTGAAACTCGCTTTGCTCTTCCTTTTGGAACCTTGTTTTCTGAAGATATTGTTGCAAATTTAGATGCTAGGTTGATCTTGTGCAAAGAGGAAAATATTATATCCTGTGCAGCGTTTTGATTGGTTTTTTCTTCATCTACGGCAAGAACTCTTTTGCTAACTAAGCTAGCAAAAAAACTATTTTTATTTTTATATCCATTAAAGCGTTGTGTTGCCTCTGTTAAAAAAGCCTCAACATTTTCAATTCGATAAACTATATCACCACGTTGCCTGTAGTGTGCTACAAGATAAATATTCTTTATATCTTCTTTCTTAACTCCCTTTAGAAGATAGTGATGAGTTGTAGGACGCAAGTCAATGTCTTTAACAGTACCAAGCTTTTGATTGTCTGCCAGTTCAGGACCATTCATTTCAAAAACAATTTCAATTTTTTGTTCTTGATCTCTTATGGCCGGATTTTTAAAAGGTAATAGTAATGATTGTGAAAAGAAAGGGCTTGCCGCCAAAATCCCATGCTTAGGTAGTTTGTCTTCGACTCTTTGATTCCAGACGATACTTCTGTCACTAACATTTCCGGGAGTACCTTGAGTTTTATTGGCTTGAGTTAATGGACTGAATATATGTCGCTGCGTGAGCACAACATCTGGCTTCACTTTTAATCTAAACGCATAAAATATTAGCTCAGGTGGTTTAAGTTGTTCTTCGCATTCACTCTCCGTTTCTGAAGCAAAAGAATGATTTGTAGCACTCAAAAGAACACAAAAGAGCAAAACTAGTGTATGTAAAAATCTTTTCATAAAAACAGTTATTTACCTTGTAATATAAAATAATGCACGGTGCAATATATTAGCTAAAGAATTTTATAATTATCTGTTTTTATTATTTAAATTGGCGCGTCCGGAGGGGTTCGAACCCCCAACCCTCAGATTCGAAGTCTGATGCTCTATCCAGTTGAGCTACGGACGCTCTTATAAGGCTGACCCGACTTTAGCACAGAGCTTGTGAAAGTGTAAGTTGCGTAGAAATTTTGCTCTAAAAGCCAAGTAAATCTTTAGGATTTGCAGGTATTTCATCTATTCTGTTTTCAGTAATTGAAGAAGCTCCATTGAAGCCCAATTTTTGCAATGCTTTAGTGACTTTATGGCAGTTGTTGTCAGCAATATCAACGTCGATTTGATCTTGTCGAATTTTTAAATGAACTCTAAACACCCTTGCAGCTAGCATGCTCTGTATTTTTTCTGAAATTTCATTTTCATCCCCCATTTTGTTATAAAAACGAAGTCCCGAAACTTTGTTTTCGCATAATTCGGCATGCAGTTCGGGAATAGAAAAAACAGCTAAAAGTATTAATATTATTTTATTCATCATTTTTTTTCTCCTACCAAAGAGCTCCAATTGAAGAAGCATATCCACTTGAGTTAACCGGCTTAATAAACATAATTGGAACAAACGGAACGGCTGCTTCGATTTCGTATGATCCAGCAGCTGGAATCGTTATTTCCTTATATGACCAAGTTGGGTCACTGGCAAAAGGTGTCCAAGCTGTTTGCGGCACACCATTCAAAGTAAAAGTGCCGGTTGAGGCCGTCGGAATCATAACTGTTATAACCCCGCTCAAGAAAGGTGATGGCACAGGAAAAGACGTTTCAGACACTCCTTGTGATGACCCAGGAAGAGTTGTGTATGCTGGGTCGCTCACTGTGCCCGCTGTTCCAAGAACTGTTAAGTTACAAATAATTGGTTTGTTGGATTCAATATGAGCCTCGACCCCACTAGGAAAAGCCATGGAATCGCCATCATTATAAGTAAGCCCGTCAGGTGTTCCATTGTAACTAACAGTTGTTCCGTTCTGGGTAGCTACACATTTCGGCTCAAAATTAAAAGTGGATAATGGCCCGATGTAAAATTCGGTGTCCGCTGAGAGATCGGTTGGATGTAAATTCACCATGGTCATATCGCAAGCGCCTGGCCCCGTGTCCAAGCAAGCTTCAGCTGCTAGTGCGAGCACTGGTTTGTCTGCAGTCATAGCAACTCCAGATACATCAACTCCTCCGTTTAATTCGTAATAAGTATAGCTTTCGCCTTGATCGATAGTCGTACTATTACCGTTAATGGTTACAACCGTTGTATCTTCGGTTGCTACAAGTGTTAGCTGTGAATAGAGATCATAAGTTGTCGCAACTCCGCCAGTTAAGTCATTAACATAGCCATGGCCTTTGTAGCTTTTGCCAAGCGATTGTTTAGGTAAAATCATAGTTCCGGCAGAAGTTGGTTGATCTAAGGCGTTACTCATGAAGACAGATATTGGATCTGTGGAAGTGATTTGAAAGGTATTTGTCGAGGTATAATAGCCAGTTCCAGTTGTCGGTTCAGCCGTGCCATAACTATTACCCATATCTATAGTTAAAAATCCAGCCGCAGGTATTGTGTAGTTTGTTCCATCAACTGTGACGCTTGTGCCGCTATCACCTTGTAGTGTGACTTCACATAAACCATTGTAGCAAGGAATATTCGATCCTAGTTTTAGGTTTCTTGGAAAAATCACCCAAAATTCAGATCCGGAATACACTCCACCAGTAGTTGCTATTAATGTATCTACGCTGCTTGCTTCATTTGTTGTGTCCGTATCATTCTGATCTTGAGTAACACTTGTATCATCAACTGAGTTTGTAATAGTGTTGCCTCCTTGACCCACATTTACCGTACAACTTAAAGTTAGGGTTTCTATATCACCGAGCTCAAATGGGTCGGCCAAAGTCCAAAGTCCAGCAACATAAGTTCCTGAGGTCACTGATGTGCCAACCGCATCAAATGTGCTTCCAGCTGGGCAAGAGTCCGTTACTTCGGTACTAGTGGATCGTGCTGGACCAAGATTTGTTAGGGTTAAGGTATAAGTTATATTTAAACCTTCTTGGCTGGCAGCATCGCCTGTTTTGACTAAAGAAATATCTAAATCATCGGTGATCGTTGTACTTGCTGTTGAGCCATCATTAGAAGAATCTGAATCTGTTTGATCCATGGAAATATTAGTGCTTACAATTGTATTTGTAATTATATTGCCTGCTTCTCCAGCATTAACAGTACAGGCTAATGTTAGGGTCGCAGAGGCACTTGCGTTTAGAGTTCCAATGGTCCAAAGGCTGCTTCCTGCTGAATAGCTCCCCAGTGTAGCAGAAGTTCCTGCAAGATTTAAAGTAGTGCCACTAGGACAAGGGTCAGAGATAGATAAATTGGTTGCATTAATAGTCCCTATGTTTTGAGCAACAATGCTGTATATAATATCAGTGGATTCATCTTCTGTGGCAGGAGCTGATTTTGTGGTGCTTATATCGGCACTGGCAGTTGTAAAGCCTGCGCTTAAAACATCTGCGCTGTTTGTAGTATCGCTTTCAGGAGAACTTGCAGCAGTTGTTGTATTTGTAATCACAACTCCATTACCAACTCCACCGTTTACTACACAAGTTAGATTTAGATCTACGCTTACGCCACTGTTGACGTTTCCTATAGCCCAAACTCCAGTACCACTTGTATAAGTTCCAGCACTTTGAGTTGACGAAACAAAGGTCGTGTTAGCTGGGCAAGAATCAGTTAATGTAGCTCCAGTTGCTTGGTCTGGTCCATTGTTTGTTACATCTACTTTAAAAGTTACATTGTCTCCAGCTTGATACGGCCCTGTTGAAGAAATACTTTTTACGGTTTCCAGATCAGCGCTCGAATCAATTGTAATGAGTTCTGTTAAGTCATCACCGACTACACTTGGATCATGTACAGTGCTGCTTGCTGCTGTTGTTGTGTTTGTTGTATTGCCTGCAGTTGCGGTTGCATCAACAACACAATCTAAGCTTAAAGTTTCAATAGCGCTGCTGGCCATATTCCCAATATCCCAAACACCGGTACCGCTGTTGTAAGTGCCAACAGAAGGTGTGTTTCCTGAGTGTGTGGTCTTTGCTGGGCAGCTGTCTGTTAATGAAACGCTGCTGGCTATGTCAGGTCCGTTGTTGGTGACTGTAATTACAAAAGTAGCTGTTTCGTTAATTAAATAGTTCGTTCCGGTCGTAGTGCTTTTTACGGTTTGTAAGTTTGCGCTTGGATCTAAGGTCACATCTACAGAGACACTGTCTCCAGTAGTTATTAAGTCTTCTTGATCTGCGCTCGCAATAAGTGCCGTATTGTTAATGGTGCCCGCGGTGGTGGTGGCATCAATTGTACAATTCAGATCTAATGTTGCCACTGCGGTATTTGCGAGACTGCCAATTGTCCACATACCTAATCCAGAATTGTACGTTCCTGGCGAAGCTGTATCACTTAGATATGTTGTTCCCGTAGGACAGAAATCCATTAAGCTAGTATTTGTAGCAGTGTCAGGTCCGTTGTTGGTAACTGTTATGGTGTATGCAATAGTTTCACCAGCGTAAAAGTTACTTCCGTTACTTGAAACTTTTGTAGTGACTAGATCTACAGCTTCTACTGTAACATCTTCATTCAGATCATCACCGCCCGTTGTTGGATCTTCTTCGTTTCCTGAAGCTGAGGTCACTGTGTTTGAAATGGTGTTACCAGCTGTTCCAGCATCTATGCTACATACAAGAGTTAAATCTTCGCTAGCAGCATTTGCCATAGCTCCGATTGTCCATAGTCCGCTTGCACTAACGTATGTTCCAGCTGTTACATTTCCAGAAACAAAAGTTGTATCTGTAGGACAGAGGTCCGTTAAAGTTACACCAGTTGCGCCGTCAGGTCCGTTATTTAGAACATTTATGGTGTAAGTAATATTGTCGCCTGGGTTTCCTGTGGCAATATCCGCAGATTTGCTTGTTACAAGGTCAGTAGAGTTGACAACAGTATCTTCTGATAAGTTGTCGCCACCAGTTGTCGGATCTTCTTCATTTCCTGAAGCTGGAGTTACAGTGTTAGAAATTGTGTTACCGGCTGTTCCAGCGTCGATAGTACAAACTAATGTTAGATCTTCACTTGCGGCATTTGCCATAGCTCCGATCGTCCATAAACCAGTTGCCGAGACATATGTTCCAGCAGTTGCTGTTCCTGATACAAACGTTGTATCTGTAGGACAAAGATCTGTTAAAGTTACGCCAGTTGCGCCATCAGGTCCGTTGTTTAAAACGTTTACTGTATAAGTAATGTTGTCACCTGGGTCGCCAGTTGCAATATCAGCAGATTTTGAAGTCACAAGATCAGTAGAATTTACAACAGTGTCTTCACTTAAATCGTCACCGCCAGTTGTTGGATCTTCTTCGTTTCCGCTTGCAGGAGTTACGGTGTTTGAAATTGTGTTACCAGCCGTGCCTTCATCAATGCTACATACAAGAGTTAAATCTTCACTTGCGGCATTTGCCATAGCTCCGATTGTCCATAGTCCGCTTGCGCTAACATATGTTCCAGCAGTTGCTGATCCCGATACAAAAGTTGTATCTGTAGGACAAAGATCAGTTAAAGTTACGCCGGTTGCACTGTCAGGTCCGTTGTTTAGAACGTTTACAGTGTAAGTAATATTATCGCCAGGATTTCCTGTGGAAATATCCGCAGATTTTGAAGTTACAAGATCGCTTGAATTAACAACAGTGTCTTCAGATAAGTCGTCTCCACCAGTTGTCGGATCTTCTTCATTTCCGGAAGCTGGAGTTACAGTGTTAGAAATTGTGTTACCAGCCGTGCCTGCAT
>Ga0209187_1000497_pt1 | contig 66491 bp, 55 predicted proteins | sample BantaG_FD_187430 | JGI IMG/M metagenome (GOLD analysis project Ga0209187, IMG submission 187430) | Marine algal microbial communities from Bantry Bay, Ireland - BantryBay_4 metaG (SPAdes) (version 2) | ecosystem: Host-associated > Algae > Red algae > Unclassified | place: Bantry Bay, Ireland...
GGGCTACCTCCAGTCAGCTTTCATCGTAAATCTCGGCGAATAAAATAACTATTCACCTTAGTTGACGTGAGAATCTGACTCAAAATCTCACACTGTCCCGGGACCACCTTCGGCCTCGATCGTTATTCTCGGACAGGCGTAAGGGATTATTAGAATTCATCCGTTCTGTGAAATTCGGGTATCTTTTGAACAACACAGATTTGCCTCTTGGAAATCCGAGCTTGGGGATGGACAGCGGTGTATTGGATGAGTTTCGGGTATTTCTCACCCGTGGACACCCGATAGACAGGCCTACCTGAGCGCTAAATACTTAAATTATCACGGTGCCGGAAGGTATCGAGAGAGTTGGATTCCAAAGTGGTGGAGCTACGCGGGATCGAACCGCGGACCTCTTGCATGCCATGCAAGCGCTCTCCCAGCTGAGCTATAGCCCCACATTGGATGCGAAGAATAAGACCGGAAGGCATTGCTGTCAAGCGTTACGGCGCGAATAAACGCGTCTTTGCAGAAATACTTTCAGATGACCGGGCGTCCTCCTGAAATAGCGGACCCCAAATTGAGGCAATATAGGGGCTGTTGCATTTTCAGCGCCACGCTGAGTCCATCACCTCCAACTTGAAAATTATCACACTAACTGGAGCTAAACATGTTCATACCGATGGGCACCGTTGTCACTGTCGCCATGATTGTCTGTGTGATTTTTTCCAACAGGCTGCCCGCTGGCGGGCTTAACGCCAGAACGCCAGGATTTGTCTTGCGCACCATCGGGACTTTTTGCGTCGCTGCCGGCTTATGGAATGTTTTGTGGTATGCCAAAAGGCATCTCACCGAATTGTGGGGTCAAATGGCACTTGGGTCAGGTCTGTTGCTGTGCGCATCAGGCACACTATTGCTTGTGGCACCTGAGAGGGTGCCGGCCAGACTGGAGAAGGCCCGTCACGTCATGGTATTAGCGCTAGCAGCTTTCGCAGCGTTCTACGCCTTTACCCTGTATCGTTTATGACGTGTTCAAATGACTCCCGAGTCAACTGTAATCGGGGCTTCCCATCTCAGTAACAATCACGCTCTTGCGATGGGCAGGTCACTACATAGAATCTACCCTAGTATCCGTTGCGCCTTTCACGCAGCTCAGCAAATACAGCAACATCTTCGGCATTTTTCATGTTTAAAGTACCGCGGATTCCGGTGTCGTCGATGCGCAGGAAAGGGTTGGTTTTCTTCTCTACCGATAACAGTACAGGTATTGTCGGCTTCCCCTCGCCTCGCAACGCATCTATCTGCTTTACCCTTTGCTTGAGATCTTCGTTGTCAGGATCGACGTCCAGAGCAAAGCGCGCATTGGTGGCTGTATATTCGTGTGCGCAATATACCTGAGTGTCGTCGGGTAAGTTGCGAAGCTTTGTTATGCTTGCCAGCATCATTGCGGCATCCCCCTCAAACAGGCGACCACAACCCATGCTGAAAAGTGTGTCACCGGTAAAAACCAGTTTGTCGCTGGCAAAATAAAAATTGATCATGTCAGTGGTGTGCCCCGGCGTGTGAATGGCCGTAACCGTGTTGCCTGCAAAATCGAACTCAGCCCCGTCATCGACGTGTTTGTCTATACCGGTGATAGGCTTTGAGCGCTCTACTGGTCCAATGACCTGACACGATGTTGACTGCTTGATCTGCTCAAGCCCGGCGGTATGATCTGCATGGTGGTGCGTGATCAGCAAATGAGTGAGCGTCCAGCCGTGGCTATTTAGCGCCGAAAGCGCAGCTCCTGCATCCCCTGCATCAATACACGCGGTTTGGCCGCTGCCCTTGTCGTGCACAAGCACACCGTAGTTATCGGACCCGTAGGGAAATTGAAAGCATTCCAGTTTACTCATTTCTTGTTCATCTCCTGCCAGTTGACTCGTCGAGTTTTTTTAAAACGACTCATTTAGTCTTGTGCAGCGACGCAGCCAGCCGCATCAGGCGTCCCGGAGACGTAGCGCAGTATTTCGACCACCTGCTCAGGGGTTTGTGCCCAGCCCATGGCAGCGGCGTCCACCTCTTTTAATGGATGAATGATATCGGCATCGTGCAACGTTATGTAAGGCTTACCCAGGGCTGCGCAATAACCGGCATCAAACGCAGCGTTCCACTGCTTGTACTCACTGCCAAAACGGATAATGGCAACATCGCAACTGTGAATCTGAGTACGCGTACGAATTCTGTTAACTTTCGATGACTGGTGGTCGCGCCAGAAGCCTTCCTTTGCCTGACCCAGAATGTCACCTGCCGCATCACTAGCGCCATGATTGGTAATTGCCGATGTAAATTGCAGCGGCAATCCGGCGCTGGCTGAAGCGTTCATAATGCGTTCACGCCAGTCAGTGTGTATTTCACCTGATAGATAAACAGACCATTCATTTTGCATATTTTCACTCCATTACTGATGATATAGTAGGTACGTGGCCAGCAAAGCCGTGCGCTCTCAAGCCCTCCCCCTTAGATACGTATAGCCTAACAGAGCGATGCGCTATGCTCGATAATTTGCAGTCACATCTTCAGCTCCCGGCGGGCTCTTTGGTACTTGCCGGCATCGTGGTACTGGTGGCAGGTGTTGTTCGCGGTTTCTCAGGGTTTGGACTTTCAGCGCTTATCATGGCAGCACTTGCGGTGCTGATTGCCCCAATTGCTTTAATTCCCGTTTGCTTCCTGTCGGAGGCTGTGGCTAGCGCTCTGATGTTCCGAGGCGGGCTTGCTGATGCTAATCGGCGGATAGTTCTTGGCCTTGGGGCGGGCTCGGCTGTTGGCATGCCCATTGGGCTAGCGGCGACCCACAATCTGGCGCCTGAAACCTCTCGTCTGATCGCGTTATCGTTAATCCTGATCCTCGCCTTATTGCAATTATTCAGAATGTCCCCTCGGTTTCTACAAGTGAGGTGGGGGTTGTATCTGGCGGGGCTGTGCGCTGGTATCGCAACTGGGCTGGCCAACATCGGTGGCATGATAGTGGCCTTATATGTTCTTTCATTGCAGGTACCGGTGAGAGAGGTCAGAGGCACCTTGGTATTTTATCTGATTATCAGTTCGGCAGTTTCTGCATTTTGGCTTGTAGGCACCGAAACACTCGATATACTGGCATTCAAACGCGGTCTGGCAATTGCACCGATTGTCATTGCGGGTGTATTGATCGGCACATGGCTTTTCCGACCATCACTAGAGCCTTTTTACAAACGATTTTGCCTGTTAATGCTTATGTCGCTTGCAGCTTTCGGCCTTGTCCGGCTTTTGATTTTATAGCATCAACGCAATAAATCATTTTACGCTTTCAATATACGGAGAACATACATGGGATTGCTTGTCGACGGGCAATGGCACGACACTTGGTATGACACAGATTCCACTGGTGGTAAATTCGAACGCTCAGAGGCGAAATTCCGTAACTGGATAACCGCTGATGGCTCGGCAGGTCCCAGCGGCTCGGCAGGCTTCAAAGCTGAGGCGGGTCGTTATCACCTGTACGCAAGCTATGCCTGCCCCTGGGTACACAGGGTATTGATCTATCGCTCGATCAAAGCACTCGAATCAATGATTGATGTCTCGTTTGTACACTGGTTCATGGCTGATAACGGCTGGACGTTCAAGTCTGACGATGCTGACATTGTCGGTGATCAACTTCATGACAAGGAACTGATGCACCAAATTTACACCCTGGCAGAACCTGATTTTTCCGGCAGGGTTACTGTGCCCGTTATCTGGGACAAGAAAACCGGCACCATCGTCTCTAATGAATCCTCAGAAATCATTCGAATGCTCAACAGTGCATTTGATGGCATAGGCGCTAGCGAAGGTGACTACTATCCGGAACCCCTGCGTAAACACATCGATGCTATCAACGATCGGGTGTACAACACGCTGAATAACGGTGTTTATAAAAGTGGTTTTGCCACGACACAGGCAGCGTACGACGAGGCGGTTGTTCCTTTGTTCGACACAATGGACTGGCTTGAGCAGATGCTGGCCGACAATCGATTTCTTTGCGGTGCACAACCAACAGAGGCAGACTGGCGACTACTGCCAACGCTTCTGCGATTCGATCCAGTGTACTACGCACATTTCAAATGCAACCTGCGAAGCTTGCGAGATTACCCTCATCTCTGGGCTTATACCCGCGATTTATATCAATGGCCGGGAATTGCTGAAACCTGTAATTTCAAGCACGCAAAACATCATTATCTGGAAAGCCATGAGACGATTAATCCTTATAGAATTGTACCCATCGGCCCTGATATCGATTTCAATGAAACGCACGGGCGAGAATCTCTGGGTTAACCCGGTTTCTATGACACACCTATTCATCCAGGACAGACAACTACGAGGAAGATTGAGCAATGCATGAGCTCAGCGGACAATGTGCCGTCATAACCGGTGCAAGCCGCGGCATTGGTGCGGCAACAGCGAGAGAGATGGCCGCCAACGGCATGAGCGTTGTACTGGCTGCACGTTCGATTGATGACAGCCAGCAAGTGGCTGATGATATCTGCAAGAACGGCGGAAAAGCCATTGCGGTTGCCTGCGATGTCAGCCAATACGATCAAGTGCAAAAAACCATTGCGCATGCCATCAAACATTTTGGTCGGCTGGACGTATTGGTGAACAATGCTGGCACCATTGATCCTATCGCTCACCTGGCCGAATCGGACCCACATAGCTGGTCGAAGGTTGTAGACGTAAATCTGAAGGGCGTCTACTTCGGCATACGCGCTGTACTGCCTATCATGAAGGACCAGAGAGGCGGTGTGATCATTAACATAAGCTCCGGTGCGGCATCCAGTGCGCTGGAGGGCTGGAGTCATTATTGCGCTACCAAGGCCGGTGTACTGTCTTTGACAAAATGCGTGCATAAAGAGTACGCCGAGCATGGTATTCGGTGCATCGGCATGAGTCCCGGCACGGTGGCAACAGATATGCAGGTATCCATCAAGAGCTCTGGCGTGGGTCCGGTGAGCCAGATGGAATTTTCTGATCATATCCCCCCTGGATGGCCAGCAAGGGCTATTGTCTATTTGTGTACAGCAGATGCTGCCGAACTATCTGGAACAGACTTTTCGATCAAAACTGACGATGGGCGACGGCGTGCTGGATTGATTGGTTGATTGATTGATTGAATGCGTGTACCAAACTTCAGACCCTGGCAGGTAGGGATCCGAGGTGTGTCGTGCATGGATCCCCGTTTTCGCGGGGATGACATTGTGCAGAAAGATGAATTGCTGCAGAAGGATGAATTGCCGCTGAAAGTTCACGTGGGGTGACGTGCTGCCAAAGCAGAAGGATGAATTGCCGCTGAAAGTTCACGTGGGGTGACGTGCTGCCAAAGCAGAAGGAAAATGTGACTCTTTGCAAGCGCTGCTTTAGCTCTGCTGGCAAACCTCTATCGCCTTCTCCAATCTGGCAAGCACATCCACCTTATTGATCAATGCAATAGTATCTGCCATTGACGGTGATTGCGTGCCTCCAGTCACCGCAAGACGCAGTGGCTGACCCAGTTTTCCAAAGCCGATTCCAAGCGCTTCCGCACAGGCGTCAAGCGCTGTTTGAATGCTGCTTGCATCCCAGCTATCAAGGGATTGCAAACGGGCAACTGCATCACTGAGAATGTCAGCGGTTTCAGGCTTGAACTGCTTCTTCATTGCCTTATCGTCGTAACTATCTGGTGCACGGTAAAAATATCGCGCAGCCTCCGCCATTTCCACCAGTGTTCTCGCGCGGTCGCGCAGCAGCATGGCAACTTCACCCAACGGAAAACCGTTATCGATGTCGATATCCAGCTTTTGCATGTAGGGCAATAAGGCATTACCAAGATGCTCAGCATTTGACTGCTGAAAATACTGTTGGTTTACCCATTCCAGTTTCTTGTCATCAAACACTGAGCCGGAACGATTGACTGCCTCCAAAGTAAAAAGCCTACGCATTTCATCAGCGCTGAAAAGCTCCTGATCCTGATGTGACCACCCAAGCCTTACCAGATAATTTAGCAGCGCTTCGGGAAGATAACCATCCGCCTCATACTGCATGACGCTAACAGCACCATGGCGCTTGGACATACGTTTGCCGTCCTCACCCAGAATCATGGGCAGGTGTGCAAAAACAGGACGCGCGGCGCCGAGCGCTTCAAAAATGTTGATCTGCCTCGGTGTATTGTTAATGTGGTCATCACCTCGAATGACGTGCGAGATCTGCATGTCGATATCATCGACAACCACGGTCAGGTTATACGTGGGTGTGCCATCGGAACGCATGATCACAAGATCGTCCAGCTCTGCATTGCTGATGACAATAGAACCCTTGACCGCATCATCGATATTCACAGTGCCAGTCAATGGGTTTTTAAACCTGATGACAGGCTTTACGCCTGTCGGTGGTGTATCGGTGCGATCCCGCCAATAGCCGTTATAGCGCGGTTTCTCTTTTCTGGCTGAAGCCTCCTCACGCATGGTGGTAATTTCTTCAGGTGAGCAGTAGCAATGATAGGCGTGGCCTGAGTCCATTAATTGCTGCACTACCTCGCGATAGCGGTCGAATCGTTGTGTCTGGTAGAAAGGGCCTTCATCGTAATCCAGTCCCAGCCATTCCATTCCGTCCAGAATTGCCTGAACCGACTCCTGGGATGAGCGCTCCTGATCTGTATCCTCGATGCGCAGAATAAAGTCGCCACCGTGCTTACGGGCAAACAGATAGCAGAACAGCGCAGTGCGAGCACCGCCAATGTGCAGATAACCGGTGGGGCTGGGCGCGAAACGGGTACGGACCTTCATGAGGTATACGGGCTTGATATTATCGAGGCAGGCAGTGTACCAAAGGCGCAAATGAGTGGTGCCTCCTAGTTTTTACGACTGATCAGAAAAATATACTTTGCGCCGCGTATTCAGGCAAGATCGATCTGTTTATGGTATTTCAACCGGATGTACAAGTAAGTATCCGGCGCTATACTACGACTAGTTTCCAGCCGGCCCTAGCCCAGATGTCACCAGTAGAACCCACTACGGCCTCGTCGCCGCCGAAAAATGAGCTGGACCCTCAATGGTTTTCGTGCGCGGAGACCAACCTTGGGCACGTTCGCAAGATCAATGAGGATGCCTTTCTAGATGCACGCGAGCAGAGCATGTGGGCGGTGGCTGATGGTATGGGGGGACACAGTCGCGGGGATCGCGCCAGCCACTCCATTATTGACGCTCTGCACACGTTCACGGCCTCAGAGAACGCACTGGATAGCGTAGAGGACATTCTCAAACGGCTGGGAGAAGCAAATGCGCTCTGTAGACAACTTGCGCAAGGCAGTGTCATGGGCAGTACGGTTGCTGTGCTATACATTCATGAAAACAAGGCGTTCGTGTTGTGGGCTGGCGACAGTCGGATTTATCGGCAGCGAGACGGCGTATTCAGCCAACTGACCGACGATCACAGTCTTGTTCAGGAACTGCATAGATTGGGCGAACTGACAGCAGATGAGGCAGAGAACCATCCATCGGGAAACGTCATCACACGGGCGATCGGCGTGGCAGACGATATCGAAGTTCAGGTGCGCCAGGTTGATGCTCAGCCCGGAGATCGTTTTCTACTTTGCAGTGATGGACTATTCAAAGATGTAAAGCCACAGGAAGTTGGCCAGAATCTAGCCTTGCCATCACCTCGTCAGGCATTGGATCGTCTGGTAAAACTGGCCCTTCGTCGTGGTGGTACTGACAACGTGACAGCCATTGTCGTACAAATACCTACCACCTGAGCGAGCACATCAAAGGCAAGCTTCGCTAGCGGTCTGATTTTTGTCTTGATCAGGCCGATCAACTTGTCAGAGTTGAATATCTATCGTTTGACGATGCTCGTCTGGCACTTAACCCTCGCGTTGCAAAAATTCCGGCCGATGACAACCCCACCTCCGCGGGGATGACAGGCCATCCGGGGTGGTGACAAAATAAAAGCGCATTTCTGGCCGTCCGTGGGCATTTATTCTGTCTCCAGCCCTCAGGGCCCGTCCCATAATAACTTGAGCATCTCAGGTGCTCAAGTTATTATGGGACAGACTCTTAGTGAACCATAGCGACCTCCGGCACCTGCATTTCTTTCGGAAATACAAGCTCCTCGCCTTTGGCATCAACATATATCGTGTCACCTGAAATGTAGTCACCAGCCAGAATCTTCTGCGCTAACGGATTTTCCACTTGCTGCTGTATTTCACGACGTAAGGGTCTAGCGCCGTAAACCGGGTCAAAGCCTGCCTCGCCGAGACGATCAAGCGCAGCGTCACTCAATTCAAGTTGCAGATTACGCGATGCCAGTCTTGTGGCCAGATGCGATACCTGAATACTCGCGATCATGCGAATGCTGTCGGCGCTTAACGGCTGGAAGACGACAGATTCATCCACGCGGTTTATGAACTCGGGGCGAAAGTGCTGACCCACGATTTCCATCACCGCTGTTTTCATTGAGTCGTAATTATCGCTACCGGACAGCTCCTGAATCACATGGCTTCCCAGATTCGATGTCATGACGATAACCGTATTACGAAAATCCACCGTCCGCCCTTGCCCATCAGTCAATCGCCCATCATCCAGCACCTGCAGCAAGATATTAAAAACATCACTGTGTGCTTTTTCTACCTCATCGAGCAAAATGACTGAATAAGGTTTGCGTCTTACAGCCTCTGTCAAATAACCACCCTGCTCATAGCCAACGTATCCCGGCGGCGCACCGATGAGTCTGGCCACTGAGTGCTTCTCCATGAATTCAGACATATCGATACGCACCATGGCATCGTCGGCATCAAACATAAAGCTTGCCAGTGCCTTGGTCAGTTCTGTCTTGCCAACACCGGTTGGTCCGAGGAACAGGAATGACCCAATCGGCCGGTCTGGATCCGACAAGCCGGCTCGCGAACGACGGATAGCATCAGATACTGCCTTCATTGCCTCATCCTGCCCGATCACACGCTGGCCTAACTCGCTCTCCATTCGCAGTAATTTGTCTTTCTCGCCTTCCATCATTTTACTCACGGGAATGCCTGTCCACTTGGCCACCACCTCGGCGATCTCCTCTGCCGTGACATTGGTTCGCAGCAAGCTCATTACTTGATCACTATTACTGGCGATAGCTTCGGCCAGTTTTTTTTCCAATTCAGGAATTTGTCCGTATTGCAACTCTGACATACGCGTAAGGTCGCCGGCGCGACGAGCTGTTTCAAGTTCCAGTCGAACGCGCTCCAGCTCTTCCTTGAGACTTGTCGCGTTTTGCACGGAAGCTTTTTCGGCATTCCAGATTTCTTCCAGATCTGCGAATTGCTTCTCAAGGACTAAAACCTCGGAATCAAGATCGGCAAGTCGCTGGATAGAAGCCTCATCGGACTCCTTTGCCAATGCTTCACGCTCGATTTTAAGCTGAATAATACGCCGCTCAAGCTTGTCCAGCTCCTCGGGTTTGGAGTCTATCTCCATTCGAATGTGCGATGCCGCCTCGTCAATCAGATCAATGGCTTTGTCTGGTAACTGACGATCACTGATATAACGGTGCGACAGCGTAGCTGCTGCGACGATAGCGGGATCGGTAATATCGACACCGTGGTGAACCTCATAGCGCTCTTTTAATCCACGCAGTATAGCGATGGTGTCTTCCACACTCGGCTCATCAACAATGATCTTCTGAAAACGCCGCTCAAGCGCTGCATCTTTTTCTACGTACTGACGGTATTCGTCCAGCGTGGTTGCACCGATACAATGAAGCTCGCCGCGTGCCAGCGCAGGCTTCAGCATGTTGCCCGCATCCATTGACCCTTCGGCCTTGCCTGCACCCACCATGGTATGAATCTCGTCGATAAACAAAATTACCTGACCTTCCTGCTTCGACAGATCACTCAAGACCGACTTCAATCGCTCCTCAAATTCACCTCGAAACTTGGCGCCCGCAATAAGCGCTCCCATGTCCAGTGACAACACACGCTTGTTCTTAATACCATCAGGAACCTCTCCGTCGACAATGCGCTGTGCAAGACCTTCAACAAGTGCGGTCTTGCCCACACCTGGCTCACCGATGATGACCGGATTGTTTTTAGTGCGTCGCTGCAGTACCTGTATGGCACGACGGATCTCATCATCGCGACCAATAACGGGGTCAATCTTGCCTTGTTCAGCGCGCTCGGTTAAATCGATAGTGAAACGTTCAAGCGCTTTGCGATTGTCCTCGGCATTCGGATCGGTAACTGGTCCGCCCTGAATATCATCAATCGTCTTTTTTATTGCTTCGACATTTGCACCATTGGCCAACAACAGCTCAGCCAGTGAATTCCTCTTCTCTTCAAGGGATGCGAGTATGAAAAGCTCTGTGGAAATATACTGATCGTCGCGCTTTTGAGCGGCCTTATCGGTCAAGTTGAGCAGCCGCCCAAGCTCATTGGATACGTGCAGCTGCCCGCCGCCACCTTCCACCTTGGCCATCCGCTCCAGTAATTGATCCAGCCCGGATCGCAGCCCATTGATATTGACACCTGATTGGGCCAGCACCGGGCGTACGCCACTGCCATCCTGATCGAGCATGGCAATCATGAGGTGAGCAGGCTCTATAAACTGATGATCTCTACCCAATGCCGTTGACTGGGCGTCTTGCAATGCCAGCTGAAATTTGCTGGTTAGTTTGTCCATTCTCATGGGAATCTCCTATGAAGCGATTCGCGCAATTTATGATGATGGAACTATTGTGGTGTTGCTATGGATCAATTCAAGCCGGAAATACAAGCCGTACAGGTCTATTCAGATATCCATGCAAGCGTTGCCATTCGACCGCTGAATTTGCCATCACGACGATACGAATGAAATAGATCATCCTGGGTATGCGTGCAGTAGCCACCACCGGATATTTGGCAGCCTGAACGAATGAGTTCAGTACCCGCAAGTGCATAAAGATCACTCCAGTACTTTCCAGGTTCATTACCGGCTTTGAAATGCTCTGCATTAGCTTCGTCGCGCTGCATGAAGGCTGCACGAACATCTTCGCCTACTTCAAATTTCGATGGGCCTATGGCGGGCCCAAGCCAGGCGTGCAAATTTGACTGCCCATTAAATTGATTTATGGCGTTACGCACAATGCCATCGGCTAAACCTCGCCAACCAGCGTGCACGACGGCTAGCTGCGTACCTTGATCGTCACTGATCACAATGGGCAGGCAATCGGCTGTAAGCACTGCCAGAACCACATTAGTCAAACACGTGTATGCACCATCAGCATCCACGTTTTCATGATGTTGCTGTGTGACATCCAGGATAGATGTGCTGTGAGTCTGGTTTAACCAGACAGGCTCTGCCGGTAAGGAAAAGCTTTCAGTTAATCGGCGCCGGTTGGTAATAACGGCCTCGGGCTCATCGCCTACGTGTAGTCCAAGGTTAAGGGCATCAAAAGGCGATGCGCTAACCCCACCAAGACGGGTCGTAGTTAGTACGGTGACTTTGGCAGAAACCGGCCAGTTGGGTACCACGCCGGTTAAATTCGCAAAGTCGCTCATGATTCACTGTCTTTAAGCCGCTGCTCGCTTGCTACGAGTTTTAAAGCTGCGCACAGTTGTGTCATATCCGCAGGCAAAGGCGCGTCGAAACTGACCAGCTCACCCGAACCGGGGTGCACCAGGGTCAGGGTCGATGCATGCAGGGCCTGCCTGTTGAATGCTGCAACCTCTGGCACACTGGCGATCCGTCTGGGCAATACTGCAAGCCTGCGCCCATATACTGGATCACCTATGAGCCCATGACCGATATGCGTCATGTGCACACGAATCTGATGAGTACGGCCAGTCTCAAGCTTTACGCCGATTTTTGCGCACCCCAGATATCGCTCCTGACACTGATAGTGCGTCACAGCCACCTTGCCATTGTCGTTAACGGCCATGCGTTTTCGATCGCGAGGGTGACGACCGATGGGCGCATCCACCGTCCCGTTTATGGGCACATCGCCAACGACCACCGCAGTGTAATTTCGCCCCATCTCCCGCGCCTGAAGCTGTCGCACCAGATGCGTGTGCGATTCCAGCGTACGAGCCACTACGCAAAGACCGCTTGTCTCCTTATCCAGTCGATGTACGATTCCCGCTCTCGGGACGTTAGTTTGCGCACTGTTATGGTGAAGCAGGCCATTAAGAAGGGTGCCGCGGCGATTACCCGGCGCCGGATGCATCACAAGACCGACAGGTTTGTTGATGATAATAATGTATTCATCTTCAAACACGATGGGCAAATCCATGGCCTCAGGCTCAAAACAGTCAACGCTGTCATCCACCAGCTCACCCGAAGGTAATTGCAAACTGAGCAGCTCACCGCCTACCAACTTGTCACGGGTACGACGTTTGACCCCGTCGACCGTCAAGAAACCTTCGTTAATCCAGCGCTGCAGACGACTGCGAGAATAGGCGTCAAAGACATGAGCGGCGACAGCATCAAGGCGTTTTCCCGCCAATGCTGAATCCACCTCATAATCTGTCTGGATGAGCTGATCGTCTTCCTGATTCTGAGTATCTGGAGTTGGCTCGGCCGATGGGTGTATGGGGATACTGATCGAATTGTCCTCGCGTGGGGCAAAATGCCGCTTTTTTCTGGGTGTCTGGCTAATCAGGGTCGTGATTTTTAGCTTATGAGCTGTTACAAGGCTAGATACATCAAGCTAGTTGGCCCTCTCTCGCTACGCTATACTCGGCCTATGATAACGAAAATCAATCGCGCGTTAGCGCTTGTCGTCCTGATGACGGTGGTGATGGTGGTATTGAGTGGGTGCGCCACCAAAAAGGGTGATTCCGTTCTTGATCTGCAAAGTGCAGAGCAGATCTACAATCAGGCAAAGCGCGCCCTTAACCAGGGGGACTTTCTCACGGCCATTGACACCTTCGAGACGCTCGGTGCTCGTTACCCCTTCGGTACCTACACTCAACAGGCGCAACTCGATGTGGCCTACGCCTACCTGAAACAGGACGATTTCGACAGTGCTATTGGCGCAGCGGATCGATTCATCAAACTTTATCCCCGTAGCGATAACATTGACTACGCTTATTACATAAAGGGTGTCAGCCATTTCTCTCGCGGCGGGTCGGCCATGGAGCGCATTTTTCCTCGCGATATGGCCAAGGTCAACCAGAACTGGCTGCGCTCTGCATTTGCTGAATTCGATACTCTGGTCAGAAGATTTCCAGAAAGCAAATACACACCGGATGCGCAGGAGCGGATGGTGTTCTTGAAAGATGAAATGGCCAGACATGAGCTCATTACCGCGCAGTTCTACTATGACCGTGGGGCCATGGTCGCAGTAGTTAACCGGGTTAACTATTTACTGGAACATTTTGATGGTTCCAGGCATGTGCCCAATGCGCTTGCGCTAATGGCGGGAGCCTATCAGTCGCTTGGGCAAGCAGATCTGCAGAACGATACGCTGCGGGTCCTTGCGTTAACTGATCCTGAACATCCAGCGGTTGAGGGGTTCGTCGGGTCCTGATGCCGTCTGTGTGGCCGATGCTGATTGCTGCTTGAAACCCTGCTGGCAATGAGTGAGTAGCCAACAGCCAGTGGTCTGATACTTGCGTTTGGCTGTGAACACAGAGCAAAAAGACGCACCTGGTGACAGTCAGCTCAGGCAAGCAGCTAAAAGAGGATCTGGTTCAAGAAACAGTCCACAAACCGGACTGGGCCGCACTGCGGCTGCTGAACCAGTACAGATTACTGATACTTTTTGGAATGGCTGCGATCTTCTATCTCGGAGAAAAACAACAACTGTTGGGGTCTGCTCACCCAACGTTTTTTGTTGTTGTTCATTTGTGTTTTCTAGTGGTGACACTGGGCTTTATGTATCTGCATCGAATTCAGCGGCCTGCAATCAATACACAGTTCTTTGTTCAGCACTATCTGGATATTATTTTATTAGGCGCGCTGATATTCAGTAGTGGCGGCGTAAATAGTGGCTTGGGGCCGCTGTTGTTAATCAACATTGCCCTACTTAGTCAACTGTCCAGCGTCAGATACGCTTTGTTATTTGCAGCCATTGCCAGTACCGTACTCATCGGCGAGGAAATACTGGCTGCAGAGTTCAGCAGCGTATCAGAGGCGAATCTTCAAGCAACCGCTTTGCTGGGCTCCCTGCTGTTTCTAACCGCGTGGTTGATGACCGTACCCATACGTCGCTTGCTCAGTCGCCAGATGGTCAGCTCTACTCGCTCACGCGTGGTTCTGGATGTACGGCAGATCGCGCAATTGAATGAAGAGATAATACGCGAACTCGACTCCGGAGTTCTGGTCGTGGATCACACGGGCAATGTACAATTGATGAACGATACTGCTCGTATGCTGTTGGCAGTTGAGTTTGTAAGTATGCCGCTGCATCTTAAAAAATTATCCAATGATCTGTTGGAAAACATGAATGAGTCTGAGCGCTCACCGACTCTGCAAACACGACCGTTCCAGATTAACAGTACAAATCAGTCCGTCTTACCGCAATACACACGGCTTTCCTCCGGTGGCATGTTGATACGGCTGGATGATCATGCACATATTCACAAGCAGTTTCAACAGCTGAAGCTGGCCTCACTTGGACGCCTATCCGCAAGTATTGCGCACGAAATACGTAACCCGCTAGGTGCCATATCACACGCTGTTCAACTAATTGAAGAGTCTGAGACCCTGGATTCGAAAGATGCAAAATTGCTTTCAATAGCGCGCAAGCACACACAAAGAATCAATCGCATTATTGAGGATGTGTTGCAACTGTCTAACCGTCAGAGGGTGCAGATGGAGACCATCGACGTAGATGCTGCTATACATGGTTTTGTGCAACGCTTTACCGATGAAAACGGGCTATTACCTGAACAACTACAAGCCAATACCGAGCCGTGTCTTGCGCGAGTAGATGCTGGCCATCTTGATCAGATGTTGTGGAATTTATGTACGAATGCTCTGCTGCACAATGACAACAGCGGAGTCAATATCTCGATAAGCTGTTGTTATTCCAGCCATAGCACAACTTCAATAGACGTACTCGATACTGGTAAAGGTCTTAGTGATATTGATCGTAATAATCTTTTCGAGCCCTTTTACTCCACACATCAGACAGGCACAGGACTTGGACTTTTCATTATCCGGGAACTTTGTGAATTGAACAACGCAAGCATAGAGTGCTTGCCACCTGGTACAAATTCAGGAGCACACTTCCGGGTGATGCTTGTCTCAGCACAAGATATGGCCGCCTGATATGCCCAAACGAGCGTTAATCATTGATGATGAAGCCGATATTCGTGAGCTAATCGCTATGTCGCTTGATCGTATTGGGCTGGATACACACACTGCAAGCAATCTTGCAGAGGCCCACAACCTACTTGACACCTATAATTTCGATGTTTGTTTGACTGATATGAAATTGCCAGATGGCAATGGTGTGGAATTTGTTAAACACGCGTTGAAGGTACAGCCCGAACTTCCTGTCGCTGTTATTACGGCACATGGGAATATCGATGCTGCTGTAGAAGCTATGAAGAATGGTGCGTTTGATTTTGCATCCAAGCCTGTGGATATTGGGTTGTTGCGCGATTTGGTAACTCAAGCGATAGGACTCGGCTGTACACAGAATGAGGAGGCGCAATCTCATGCTTCTTGTTTGCCTGAAGGTAGATTCACACCACGAGCTGTTCAGAAAATATCCCGAGCAGATTCACCAAGTAGCTCCGAACTATCTGATAGAAAAACCGATAGTGTAAATCTGAAAGGCAATGATCGTCTGATTGGACACTCAGAGCCTATGCGGCACCTAAAAAAATTAATCGTCAAAGTTTCACGAACCAATGCGCCTGTCTGGATTACAGGTGAATCAGGTACAGGAAAGGAACTGATTGCGCAGCTAGTACACGAAAATGGATCCAGAAAAAATGCGCCTTTTGTTGCCATTAACTGTGGCGCCATCCCATCGGAGCTGATGGAAAGCGAAATGTTTGGCCATTTAAAAGGCAGTTTTACCGGCGCGCATAGTGATCATGATGGCTTGTTCAGGCGTGCTGCAGGCGGAACGCTATTTCTTGATGAGGTTGCTGAACTTCCTTTACCCATGCAGGTGAAATTGCTACGCGCGATACAGGAACGTAAGATACGGCCCGTAGGAAGCTCGGATGAGATAAACACCAACGTCAGGATACTCAGTGCTAGTCACAAAGATCTGGCTGATGAAGTCGATCGAGGTCATTTTCGCCATGATCTTTACTACCGACTAAACGTAATCTCTATTCGCGCCCCAAGCTTGAGGCAACGAAGTGATGATGTGATCATGATTGCACGGCACATACTTCAATCTATAGCCAAATCCGAGAACATGCCCTACAGCCCATCGTTAAGTAAGGACGCTGAAATCCAACTAAGTGCCTATTCGTTTCCAGGAAACGTGCGTGAGCTAGAAAACATACTGGAAAGAGCGGTGGCTCTTAGCGACGCCGAGAGCATCGAAGTGTTTGATCTGAACCTGACATTGAACAGCGGCATTCATCTTTTCTCGGCAGAACAAGGAAATACTATTGCTGGCGTTGCAGCAAACGATTCTGGCGAACGGGAGTTAATAGTGCGAACCCTGGCCGAAACTCGCTGGAATCGACGGGCGGCAGCTGAGAAATTAGGCCTGACTTACCGACAGCTTCGTTATCGAATACAGCAGTACGGTATTAATGTAAATAAGACGGACACTAACTTCTAAAGCTTCATTTGCATAAGCCATGACCAACGCAACAAGCAAGCAAGCAAGCAAGCAAGCAAGCAAGCAAGCAAGCAACGATATTGTCACAAAGGTGACAACACCTTCGCGGTTTGTCAATCAATGACAAAATTGTCATCCTGAAATGTGGAACCGTTCAAAATCGATAAATCAATGGTTATTTGCAAGTGCTTGTTTACACGAAACATTTTACTGAATAGCCAAAATATCTCATCTGGCATACACCCTGCACTTAACCATTTGTCCTCAAGGACGATACATCGTTCGTAGGCTGGCTTGACACCGCCCTATCAAAATTTCAAATCTCCGGAGATATACCACAAATGGTTAAGACACAAAAAGGCTTTACATTGATCGAACTGATGATCGTAATCGCGATCATTGGAATTCTAGCAGCAGTAGCTGTTCCACAGTATTCTACTTACACAAAGCGAGCAAAGTTCTCTGAAGTTGTGCTGGCAGTAACTGCGTTTAAATCACCTGCTGAGATTGCCTGGCAAACAGGGCGAATCACAAAGATCGCTGATCTTGATTCCGGTGCTCATGGCATCCCTCCAAAAATCACGGATTCCGCCGGTGAACATGTAGTTGAAGTTGATATGGTGGATGGCGTCATATCGGCTGAGGGCAACGCAGCTACTGTCGGCGCTGAGACCTATACTTTAGTAGGCGAGAAGGATGGTGATGCCCTAATATGGACTACAAGTGGATCGTGCTTAAGCAAAGGTCTTTGTTAATCTGATCTCTTGACTTGACAGAAAGCGCTCGGTGCGTCCGGGCGCCTTAATATTATGAGCTTTATTAGTCAACCCTGGTGTTGCATAAAATTTCGAGTCCAGAAGCTTTTAGAGCTGTATATAAGGCGCTGCACGGAGTTTTTGCTGGGTCGAGTTTAGTCATTCATTCACTAAATAAGATCCAGGAAAAATTAGTACAGCGCCTTAGATGCTGCTATAGAAGCAGCGAAGCGGTTCTGGGCCGAAATTTTATGCAACACTAGGGTCAAGTATAAATAGATCAGGATTCACGTTGATTGAAATGATGGTGGTCATCGCAGACGCAGGAATACTACCAGCGATTGCCTTTCCCAAATACAACACATATCAAAAAAGATCACGTTTTACAGAAGCTGTTCTTGCGGCTTTAGCCATTAAAGCGCCAGCAACTATCGCTGTTCAAGGTGGACGAATTACTAACGTAGATAACTTAAAGTCAGATTAGTTTGGCATACCCGATAAACTTGAATCAGCTCAGTCAGCATCTCCATATGTGTAATCTGTATCTATTGATAAAAGAAAGATTAAGAGCCATTGGTACCCCAGTATTTGGAAACGCTGTGTTCGAAATGTAAACAAAATAACCCAAGGTGCCACAATCGTGTGGACGATCAATGAAGATGTAACTGATTCCTGTCAGTCCAAGCGATATTGCCAGACGTTATTTTCCCGGAATTTTTATCTTACTCATACAGTACTGTCAGGAATTGGACAACCATTTTCCTGCAACTGCACCCCCATTAGTTAGTGACATAATTCATACGGCTCTGGTCGAAGAGACAACAATTGCCACTGATATGTTGTCAACACCACCACAGCAAGGAGTGTTTTTCTTAATCGAGAATACTTATGAGAACACAGTTTTCATCAACAGCAGTTCAATTCGCGCTATTCTCGTTAATTTCCTTACTGTTGACGACATACTGGATTGCCTTACCAGGACCGTTCCTTCTCGACGACCTATCGAATCTGCCAGCAGCCAAACCGGCTTCATGGAGCCTTTCAGCTCTAACCAAAGCAAGTTTAAGTAATGAAAGCGGGCCATTGGGACGTCCGGTTTCAGCACTATCATTTGGGCTAAACTATCTCCTTATTGGAGATAACACAATAGGCTTTAAAGTTGTCAATCTCGCAATTCACGCCGCAAATGCCTGCCTGATATTTTTGTTTATCGATACAGTGGCAAGGCAGACAAACACTTCTAATTCCAATGCCTGTCTCAAGCCACACCACCTGGCTTTGACGGTTGCATTCCTCTGGGCTCTTCATCCTTTGCACGTGAGCACGGTGATGTACGTTGTTCAGCGCATGACTCTTCTAAGCACGTTTTTTGTTCTCGCTTCAATGCAATGTTATGTGAAGTGTCGACTATATTTTTGCAACGAAAAAAAACTGAAATGGGGACTAATAGCTGCCTCTCTCGCATTTGGCACTTTGGCCGTTTACAGTAAAGAAAACGGAGCAGCTCTAGTACTCTATATAGGGCTCGTTGAATGTTTAGTGCTAAACCAAAAAGCAAACAACATCTCACTGTATAAAAAATATCGTATACGTTTTTTCGGCTTTTTTTTCGCGGTATTTTTACTTTTTTTATATCCAGTATTTACTATTTTTAAACGCCTCATAGCCGGTTATGAATTTCGCGACTTTTCAATAAAAGAAAGACTTCTTACACAACCAGGAATCGTAGTCGACTACGCAAGTCAGACCCTCGTGCCCCGAATAGATCAAATGGGCTTATATTTTGACGATATGCATATCGTCCGAGAACCTGATGCTTCTGCCGCTCTGTCTCTGCTAGTCATAATCCTGTTGGCTATTGCCTGTGTACAATTCAGCAAGCGCGCACCTCTATTCAGCCTGGGTGTTGGCCTCTTCCTGGCCTCGCACTTAATAGAGTCAACTTTTTTACCCTTAGAACTAAAGTTCGAACACAGAAACTACTTTGGCTGTATGGGGATCATAATGGCTGTAGTGTCGATTGTCGCGGCAATACCCTATTTCCTAAATAACCGCTCTTTAAAGTATTCGCTCTTAGGCGCGTTGACTATGTTTCTAACAGTTCAGACGCATTTTCGCTCTCAGATATGGAAGGATGAACTAACCTTCAATAGTCACGAAGTACAGCGCGCACCTACCTCAAAGCGCGCACGAAGTGCATATGCCATATCACTATCAAGAGCTGGGAAAACTGACAAAGCTCTTGAACAGGTTCAGGTAAGTATTTCACAACATCCTGACGATACATATTCCTCGGTTCAATTTTTTCAGATATGTGCCTTGGCATCATCTGATTGCCAAGAAGCATTAAACGGCGCATTCCAAGCGCTCGGAAACGGTAGAATATCAAAGGAAACTGTGTCGATTCTTGGAGAGCTCGCGGTAAATAATCAAAATGGGCTAATTCATGGTCTAAGTAAAGAGCAACAGGCTGAATTGATTTCACTGGCTGCAACAAACCAGTCCATAAATTTACCAAACAATATTAAAGCAAGGCTACAGCTAATATTGTCTGAGGCATTTCTTGAAATTCATGAATACAAAAAGGCTGTCGAGGCCATACTGTCAGCGGCGGAACTGGATCCTGAAAACCTTGTTATACTAACCCGTGCAGCCGAAATCACTGCAGGCGTTGGCAGTATAGACAGCTCTATACAAATACTAAATCTTATAGCAGTATTAACCCCAAAAAACACACTCTCATCCGAAAGAATTCTGGCTGTAAAAAGCCATCTTCATCAACGTCGTGAGACAAATTGAAGGTATGCCCCCGAAAGAGCATAAGGCTCGCGAAATCAAAGCACATTTTCATTGTTGCTACTGGCGATGACACTGTCGGTAATCATACTTATACGCTTACTCCCAGCTTTAACGGATCGTCTATTTCATGAGGCATAAGCGGTATTTGTGTCGATTCGAACCTGTGTTAAATTGACAACAATTGTTTTTCGGCACAGATTGACCTGGCTCCGTCAGTGGTCAAATAAGGCGTGATAAGACTTGCTTGTTCAATGGGCTATATCTGTCATAGCAACCCGCAATTAAAACTAGCTTCAGTTTTACCCCTTTCTGCATACTCTCTACCCCTTGCCGTCGTGGTTTCCATCCGCTGATTTCTGCTGATTTCTGCTGTCTATTGCTACCTGCCCGTGCAGCCAAACACAACCGCCAGATCAGCTAAGGCGCACCGGTTTCGATCGCACTTAACACACCTGACGTCGCCACCCATCAGAGTGGGTCATGGCATAGATATAGCAGTAACAGCAGGATGCCAAATCTAACACTAAAGACTTTCACCGATCCACGGGCACTCAGGGTTTTCTTTCTTATCGGTGTCATGTTGTTGATCACTTTGATCTACTGGCCTGCAATTCACGGTCCGTTTGCTTTAGATGATTCAATCAATATCCCTCAAACCAATAGCCCTATCAAATCGCTATCTGATCTAATTGACATTTCCTTTGGCAACAATAGTGGCTTGCTTGGACGTCCAATACCAGTAGCAACGTTCGCGCTGAATCACCATTTCTGGGGAACCGATACGACATCGTTCAAGGTGACGAATTTGGTAATACATCTGGCCAACAGTCTTCTAGTGTTTCTGTTAGTCAAATTCCTGTTGCTGGCAATCAGTGTAACCCACACCCAAGCTCGTACTTATAATCTGAACTCGATCGCTCTTGCCACAGGTCTTTTATGGGCTATTCATCCTTTGCAGGTCAGTACAGTTATGTACGCCGTGCAACGTATGACGCTACTCATGACACTGTTCTCCCTCGCAGCCCTGGTTCTGTACTTGATAGCAAGGTTACGACTACTGGAGAACAGACCTGGGGCATCTACTGCATTTGGCGGCGCACTAGTCTGTACAGTTCTTGCGTGTTTCTGCAAGGAGAATGGCGCCCTGATTCCGATCTATTGCCTCATTCTGGAAATCTGTGTACTTCGATTTCGATTAAAAACTGATGCCTTATCCAAATTGTACAAATATACCTGGATAGCAGTTGCGGTTGCCACAACCATTGCCACAGCCGCCTACTTGGTATCCGCACCCGAGTTTCTCGCCGGCGGCTATAAGCTACGTGATTTCTCAATGGTGGAGCGATTGTCGACGCAAGCGGTTGTCGTCGCGCACTATCTGACGTTATTCGTGCTACCAGACATCTCGAACATGAGCCTCTTCCACGATGATTTCCCTGTTTCACGGAAATTTGGAAGTAAGGAATTTCTGTCCACTTTTCTACTCGTTGCCCTGGCTGTCGTTTCATGGCGAGCCCGGTTTCGCGCGCCACTGGTAGCGACAGGCATACTCATTTTTCTTGCCTCTCATCTTATGGAATCAACAATTCTGCCATTGGAGATTGCCTTTGAGCATCGAAACTATATCGGGACCATCGGACTTGCACTGTCTATCGTTTGCCTCGTTTCATTGTTGGTGGCACGCATAAAATTTCAAAATACGGGGTACGCGTTGCTCTTTACAGCCACTTGCCTTCTCAGTTTTCAAACAACTATCAGAGCGTCTGAGTGGAAAAATGACATGACCTTTGCCACAGCCTCTGTGCTGAAAAAACCGGAATCTGTGCGCGCTCGCACAGCTCTGGCAACAGCACTGATGGAGAGAGGTAAAACGGCAGAGGCACTTCAGACGCTAGACAACTTCTCCGCTTTACAGCCAGACAACCCACTGACAGAACTCATGGCGTACTATATAGAAGGCGCCCTCGGAAGAAACAATCACAGTCGAGCTGACCGCATCGAGAGCCTATTGGCCAATAAGCCTGTCTCTAACAATGTAGTAACAGCACTAGGCAATCTATCGACCCAATTCGAAAGAATGGAAAAGGCAAATCCGATACGAAATCAAATCTTAAAGTTCTATACGACTGCCAGTCAGAACGATTCATTGCAAATTTCAATTCGCTATCAGGCAGTCATGCATGCAAGGCACTCTCGCCTGTTGACCATTGACGGCCAACGCGCACGTGCTCTCGAGGCTATCAAGCATGCCGCCAGTTTGAACAAAACCAACAGCGAGATTCAACTTCGTCTAGCAGAATCAATGGCGGATAACCAAAACTGGACAGAAGCCGGTCAGATTCTTGAAACTCTAAAACAAAAAATATGTTCACAGAATAATGACTTTGAAATACGGTTTACCCGTCTACAGAATCAGTTAGAGCGCGTGTTGTTAAATTGGTCAGAAAATGTCAACGCTGCAGCTCAGACTCAGCAATAATTATGTGCAGCAACATTTCTCAGCAAAATGTCAGAACTAAGCCATGTTTGGGATATATTGGGTTTCTTGCAAGGTTGATATTCAACGGCGAGCTTGACCAACTGCGCTATCGCGTAACCAGACTCGCCAGATACTATCTGGTTCCTGAACCCCATCTTTCTATAAAACAGAATTCGAATAATACGTTAAAAGTACAGAACGAAAGGTGGGCATTAAATGAGTTTAAACCAGAAAATTCTTTTGCCATGTCAATCCATGCTTATTATCCTGATATCGCGCTCAATGAACTAGCGCCACTGGTCAACACCCGACTAGGCCATCGAGTAGACATATTTATATCTGTTCCCGATAACACGAAATCAGCTGTCATCGAAGCATTACGAAACGCATTTAATGGTCGTGTCTGTATCGTTGCCTTATCCAATCACGGCCGTGACATATTGCCGTTTTTGACTGTGTTACCCGTATTGATCGAACACCAATATAAATGGGTGTGCAAAATTCACACAAAACGCTCATTACATAGCAGGCACGGTAACCGCTGGCGTCATGACCTGTATAAGACTCTGCTATCAGACCGATCGATACAGACCATTCGCACCATGAGTAATGAACAGGGACTTGCTTACCCCTGGTTCAGTAAATGCTCTATAAAGAATTTTGCATATGACTATCGAGAACAGTTGGAAGAATTGGTTCTAACCCATGCTTGCAGTACTGACATTGCTGACTCCTGCTTCATCGCAGGCTCCATGTTCTGGTTTCGCCCAGAAGGGTTAGTGCCATTGACACGTATATCGTTGAATCAATACAAGAATAAATTCGAACTCGAGAATGCGCAAATTGATGGCACGTATGCACACGCCATGGAACGTCTTTTTCTACATATCGCTCACGATGAGGGTTTCAAGTCTTGCAGATTGACGTGACAGTGATAGTCATATTTACATGTAACTTCATGTAAATGACGCTTATCGAAATATACTCATAGTTCGAGAAAAATACGTTTTACATAAATATTTTCCGGGCCGAGATATACCTGAATCTAGTACCCGCAAACACTGTTTTTTCGTATCCGTGTCAAGGCATGTTCTTTGCCTGTCTATACAGGTGTAACGTGTGGTATGGAATTAAATTAGTAATACCAATGATGGCTATTCACTTTGTCATGTCCTTTTCAAACTAAGTCTTGATCAATCTTCAACACGCTCCAACATGCTCCCAAACGCTGCCAAGGTATGCAAACCACAGCTGGCACAGACGTAAAAATGCATATATTGAAGCGGGATACATCATTTGTTTCTAATGTAGCGTGGAATGCCACCGGCACATTGTTACCGCTAGGTGCTGCATTCTTTTCTATTCCGATTTTACTAGACTCGGCAGGCTTAGTGAAATTTGGATTGCTTACTATCGCATGGACAATTGTTGGTTACTTCAGTTTATTCGATTTCGGAATAGGAAAAGCCCTCACAAAGCTCGTGTCAGAGAGGATCGATTCTGAATGTGAGCATGAGATTCCGGCACTGATCAACATATCTATCGTATTGATGATGGTGTTAGGAGCATTGACTGGATTTAGTTTGTGGATATCCGGCCATTACATCTCGTACGAATTACTAAGCATCCCGGATAGCTTAAGATCAGACACGACAAAAACCTTCGGAATATTAGCTATTACGATTCCGTTTGTGCTTCTAGGCGTAACGTTAACAGGAATTCTGGAATCATTCGGTGATTTTAAAATTATTGGCATAATTCGAGTACCGTCAGGAATATTCAATTATGCAGGGCCGGCGGTAGTATCCAGTTATTTTTCTCAAGAGTTAAGTGACTTGGCAAGCGTGCTGTTGATTGGACGTCTAATATCCACCAGCTTGCTTTTTGTCGCTTGCATTCGACGAGTTCCTGATTTCTCGAGTGCATTAACAATACAAACCGTCAACACTGAATTGCTGAAATCTCTTCTATCATTTGGTGGATGGATGACAATATCCAATGTAGTGGGTCCACTACTACTTCACTCAGGGCGCTTTCTAATTGCTATCTTGCTTTCAGCTGAGGCTGTCTCATATTTTGCTACACCCTATGAAGTCGTGGTTAGATTATTGCTAATCCCAGCGATCTTTATTACTGTATTTTTTCCTTACCTTTCCAAGACTAACAGCTTGTCTCTGAACACCGCATATATTTCATATATAAAAATGAGCTGCCTAATTGGTATGATAATGGCACCGATATGTTTGATCGGCTTTTACTATTCGGAACAGTTTCTTAGCATGTGGATCAGTCAGGATTTTTCGCATGAAAGTTTTTACATCGCACAAATTTTGTTTATAGGTGTTTTTTTTAATAGTCTGGGCCATGTTAGCCAATCATACATTCACTCGTTGGGTAGACCCGACGCAACTGCAAAACTTCATTTGGTCGAGCTTACCTTTTACATTACCTATCTGTGGTACTTAATCGACATGTATCAGCTGGAGGGAGCAGCCTATGCATGGGTGTTAAGAGTATTCATCAGTACAATCGCTCTTTGGCTAATTGCTAAAAAAATATATACAAACAAATTGTGAAATCACTAATGACACCTACTCTAGACACTGGGACTTATTCAGTAGACTCCAATGGAGTTTACCTGCAAAAAGAGCGAGATAAATTTGAGTATAGTGACGGCAAACAAACAGAGAACTATTTAAATCGCGTACTAGATGCCGCCGATGATCTTTCAACACATTCTCAATTCCTATATGACCATATACGTGATTGGACTTCGAATTATCATTTGTCACCTAAAAGATCTCAAGTGTTTGGAGGTTTCTCGTTTAGCCGAACTCTTAAAGTACTTGAGCTGGGATGTGGCTGTGGAGCAATAACGAGGTTTCTAGGTGAAAACTTTGATGAAGTTATTTCTGTAGACGGAAGTTACGAACGAGCAGAAATAGCCAGAAAGAGATCAAAAGATTTAGAGTCTGTTTCAGTGATTTGCTCCAATTTCCAGGATCTACCTTTCGAAGGTGTTTTTGATTTGATCGTTTGTGTAGGGGTATTTGAATACTCAGAGAATTACATCAATGGAGAGAAACCGTTCAATAAAGCTCTACAACTCTTTAAGACGTACTTGAAACCAGATGGGAAACTATTTCTGGCCATAGAGAATCAGTTTGGACTCAAATATTTTAATGGAGCCAAGGAAGATCATGTTGGTATTCCATATGAAGGAATGGAGGGATACGCACGTAGAAAGAGAAAAGTAAAAACATTTGGTCGTAAGAAATTATCCGCGATAGTAAACCAGGAGTTTGGCCACGCTGAATTGTTCTACCCGTTCCCGGATTATAAATTACCAGATTGCGTTGTTTCAGATTCATTTTTAAAAAATAATGCATCATCTGAATTGATTGCCAGCCATATGTACCGCGACTACAGCGCAAGTGATCAATTCAAATTTGATCCGTATTTGACAGTCATGGAAATGTCAGATGACCTGTCTTTGCCCGATATGGCAAACTCGATGATAGTTGTTGCAAGCAACGCAAGTTTTGACAAAGACGATATATTCCCATACTTGGGTAATGTTTTTTCTACAGATCGTAAACCTGCATTTAGAAACGTAACGGTTTTCGAAGGCGATATCACCACGCAAAATATACGAGTGAAGAAAAACAGACTTTTAACATCGCAGAACGCTTGCTCAGGAAATGTCCGCAATGAACCTGTAGATTCGGATTGGGTGTCGGAATTGTCTCTGATGTCAAAAATATACAAGCTCTGGAACGCGGACGCCTCACTGGAAGAAAAAATTGCACCTGCCAAAATTTGGCTAGAAACTTTGAAGGATATTGCTATAGAGAAAAATGGTGAATTATACTTGCCAGGAAATTATATAGATGCAATCTGGTGTAACAGTTTTGAAAAAGACGGGATTGTGCATTTTGTTGATCTAGAATGGATTTGGAAAGACGAAATTAAACTCTCTACAGTCGTAATCAGAACAATTGTTGAATTTTTATATTTCCGAGACCTTCATTTACGCAAGGGAGATTTCCTGGGTAACAGTGGGGGACAGAAAATCGTGGAAATGGTATGCGACGTACTAAAATTCAAGGTAACCAAAAGTGATTTTTCGGAATACATCGACATTCAAACGAAATTTAGTTACGAGGTTTCTGGCGCTAATATACTCGATAGTAAAATTCGCATTAGTATGTTTCTAAAGAACCGACTAATGCTGAGATGTTGGATAAGGCTTATTCGTTCAACAAAAACTATAAAAACGAAATTTATGAATAAGGACAGACTCTCCTGGTTCTAGTTTACTGATAGATGTACACGAGCTCATCAGTTGAAAGGAAGGAATAAAAAAGCCGACTATATTAAGACAGTAAAGGTATAGCAATATTACTGTTGTCCCACTTATTCGGTAGCGGTAATATACTGATTTCAGCTCGTTACCACTATGCCAAATTAAAAAGACACGTAAGTCAGGACACTTGAAATTAGACTCTTGTCAGAATAACAGAACTTATTCTGGAGCTAGAATCAGGGTGTCTACAACGTACGCTAAAGCGATTTAGATTCAAGAACCGCCTCGTGGGATATTCTATTCATTACAGAGCGGCATTTATCCTGTTTTTTTGGAATACGGAACAAGTAAGTAATATGTCCGATCACCAATTGATCATGCATTGATTTTGATTTAATTATTCAAATATCGTTTTTGCGTTTGATACTTGAGATGACATTTTCTCAAGAGCGCTACCGTTTACCTTGTCATCACATGCCAACCTTTACCCTGATTACCGCGATGGAGAACCTAAGGACCAAGCAGTCACCAGATGTGTGTATTCTGTTGGCCACGTACAACGGTGAGCGATTCATCGCAGAACAGATTCAAAGTATTCGCAGTCAGTCCTATGATAACTGGACACTATTGATCCGCGACGACGGCTCAACCGACGAAACTGGGGATCTTTGCCGCCACATTGCTCGCAATGACGGTCGTATAATCATACTGAATAGCTCGGAAAGCAATCAGGGACCTTGCGCCAACTTTGAAGCTTTAATATCGGCAGGCCTGTCTACAAAGGCACAGTTATTTGCTTTTTCAGATCAGGATGATCTATGGTATCCCGATAAATTGCAACAGCACGTACTTAAGGCAGAAGAGTCTCGGATAGATATTCCGTATCTTGCCTACTCGGATCTATCAGTGATCGACGAAGATGGACAAATAGCCGCTGATTCATTCATGCAGTTTCAGGGTCTTTGCCCGGATAAACCCCAATCCCTGTCAAAACTGCTGTTACAGAATTCCGTGGTCGGCGCATCGATGTTCGCAAATCGTAGTTTGCTAGACATGGCTGTACCGTTCCCGAGAGTTCATATGCACGATTGGTGGCTTGCCTTGCTAGCCACCAGTTACAACCAGATCGAGTACATACCGTGGCCTCTGATGAGCTATCGCCTGCACGGTGCCAATAACTGCGGAGCTGTCGGTGCTGGCAGTTTCCTGTATATTCGTAAAATATGTTACTCACAAATCAAGAAAATGAGCGCGCTTTTCTCCATGACTTTCTTACAGGCTGCCGCGTTACGCGAGCGTATTGATTCACGCCAGATTACTACAGACTATCCCATCGCAGCAAATACTGACAAAGATATTGAAACATACCTCAACATCCTTTCCGGCACGCGAACAAGCAGAATAAAAAAGTTCATCTGCCTTCCCGCTCAACACGATCACGCTATATCTCGATTTTTCTGGATACTTTGTTTGCTACTAAAAAACAGCCCTGAAACGTCCCACCAAAAATAAATTATCACTCGCCTACAGGGTAATGTGCTTACAGAAGCTGGGATATAAAAATAGAGGGCATATTTTACACTTCCAGCAGCTGAAAGCACCCCCTTAAATAGATGTTATCCCAATGAGAGACTGTATGGGACTAGGTTGACACGGAGGGACTTGGCCCCTAGTCCGTGGAATGGCCCGACAGCTAAGTCACTCCAAAAATCAGCAAAAATAGAAATTCACAAAATAAATAAACAGGCTATCGCTGATGTGAAGCGGTTTCTCATTTAATAGTCAAGCCTCAAGTAACAACTGAATATTATAGGAAATATAAGGATTTTAACCAGCTACTCCTTTACCACGAATGTTATTCTGGCCTATTTTGTGCACCATCAGATTACCTTCATTATCTGCTACTTACATGTTTCTCTGTAGCGCATAACGTGTATGTAAAATGGCAGAAATATGGACCTTACTTCTAAAGATATCTCCATCGTCATACCGGCAAAGAATGAGGCTACTAGCCTGGCAAATCTTTTACCACGTATACTTGCACTCCATCCGGAGGCAGAAGTCATTGTAGTCAACGATGGTTCAACTGACGCCACTGAAGATGTGGTAAACGCAACGCAAGGATCGATCTGCATTACTCATCCGGTAAGCCTGGGCAATGGCGGCGCAATTAAAACGGGTGCACGTGCGGCAACTCGGAAAATCATAGTATTCATGGATGCCGATGGCCAGCATGATCCAGGGGATATTAGCAGGTTGCTTGAACCGTTTACTGAGGGGTTTCATCTAGTGGTAGGCGCACGTAGCTCCTGCTCACAAGCCTCTACACTACGAAGCATAGCCAATCGTATTTACAATTCATTAGCGTCAATAATGACAGGCTTTACTGTTCTGGATCTGACATCCGGGTTTCGTGCTTTTGAAAGACCAAAATTTCTGTCAATTCTGTATTTGCTTCCCAATAAATTCTCCTATCCGACCACTAGCACCATGGCGTTTTTTCGATCTGGTTATTTCGTTAAATATGTTCCGATAAAAGCTCATAAGCGCGAAGGTGTCAGTCATATAAAGATAGCGCAAGACGGTTTACGATTTCTGATAATCATTCTTAAAATAGGGGCACTATTTTCTCCCATGCGTCTGTTTTTACCTGTCTCTGGATTACTGTTTTTCTGTGCTACAAGTTATTACCTGTACACGTTTATGGCAAATTCGAGATTTACTAATATGGGAGTTCTATTGTATATGTCCTCTCTATTAACGTTTCTTATCGGCGTAGTCTCTGAGCAAATCTCTATGCTGCACTACAAGGATTCGTCTCATTCACACCGAAAGTCTTGATTCACAATGAAACCACTCAAGGTGCTAATAGCTGGCACTTTCAATGAATCAGAAGCCTATCCAAATGTAAAACATCGAATACGGTTAATAGAACAATCTGGCCTTTATGATGTAACTCGGTATCATAAACACCTCAACACACGAATAAACTATCGTTCCAGGTTGCATCACACCTTGTGGCTAGCGAAACTTGCTATCGATACTGCAATAAAAAGCATTTCCATCGTGGTATTTATAGCTCGAACACGTAATGTCGATGTAGTCTATCTGCCTTACCCTGCCACTCTGTTGCTCTGGACGATAAGCTTGCTCCCAGCTCGCTACAGATCAGCAAGATTAGTAGTTGATCTCTTTATCTCATTGTACGACACGATAATCATCGATCGTCAGCTTTTCGACAAGAGTGGCATAGTTGCTTATCTGCTATTCAACTTTGAAAAACGTGCATTGAACGCAGCATCAATATTGGTTACTGACACACCTGAGAATGCTGACTACTACGCGTCACTGTTCTCGATTGAAAGATCGGTGCTAACTGATATTCCTCTGTCTATCGACAACACTCTTTTCACCTCACACAAGGAAACAGCCTGTACAACTAAATATCAGATAGCAGATATGTCTCTTCCCATGAGTTCGAATACATCTGCTGACCGAGCAAGTGTAGACATCAATAAGGCAAAAGCACCGCCCTTTCGCATATTGTATGTCGGTACTCTAGTGCCATTACATAATATTGATCTTTTATGCAATCTGGTTTGTGAATTAGATACAGCCCATCCAGTAGAATTCACATTTGTGGGTAATGGTCAGGACGCCCCTGTACTCAAGAAGCTTTTTGACAATCAGAGTAACTGGGCATCTAACGTCACTTGCAAGTGGGATGACCAATGGCAAGACGCATCCAGGATTAAGGATTATATCCATAAAACTGATTTGTGTATTGGACTACTGGGCTTTCACGGAAAAAGCCAAAGGGTCTGGCCAATCAAGAATTATCTATATATGGCTTGCGGAAAACCGCTCATAACTGCTCGGACGCCTGTATCGGAGCGGCTATCTCAATGTGGTGATGACACTGCGTTTATCACAGTAAATCCTGAAAATCCGAAAGAGCTTTATCTGGCTATCAACAAGGCGTTGAACAATCCAGGGTTCATTAGCCGTATCGCAGATGCTGCTGTTCAATTTCACGACAAATATCATGCAGATGAACCAGTGGCGGTGCGCTTACATGAAACATTGGTCATTCCCGTTTGATCTCAAGATTTCTCTATAAATGGTCCTGATTCGCAGTTCTCATCCGGTAACAGTTAGTCGATTACACAGATTTTACTAAAGCAAAGAACTCTGAAGCCGATTATAAGAACGTGGGGCCTCAATCTGACGAGGACCAGCCAAAGAATTCGAGATCTGATAATGACAGCAAGCACTAATTTGAATGGAATCGCCAGACAATTGGTTGGCCAAGGTCTCGTTCCGACTGAGATCGCATCACAGGCATCAGAAACAGCAGAAACGAAGAAGCTCCCGTTCCTGACGGCACTCATGCAGCATGATCAAATAAACTCAAAGGATGTCGCACAGTATCTTAGTGCAGACTTCGGGCTACCCCTTTTTGATCTGGACAGCTTGCACGCTGAGGATATGCCGAGAGAGTATTGGAAAGATGATCTACTATCAACGCAGAATGCTGTGCCCATAGCCAAGCGAGGAACTCGACTTTTTATAGCAATATCTGACCCCACAAATAACGAACCGCTGGACAAATATAAATTCGCTTCGGGACTGAGCGTCGAGGCCGTGATAGTCGAAGAATCAAAACTTGCCGAATTAAGAGCTACAGTTCAGGAAGGAAATAGTGTACTCACAGACGGCCTCGACGATAGTTTCGATCTTGAGCTTGATACTTCTGAAGGGGCGGACGCAGCGGAAGATGAATCAGGCCTTGATGAGACACCGGTTATCAGATTCGTCAATAAGGTGCTTCTTGATGCAATAAAAAAAGGCGCTTCAGATATCCACATTGAGCCCTACGAGAAAATATTCAGAATTCGCTTCCGTGTAGACGGAGTATTGGAGGAGATGATTCGCCCTCCACTAGCGACTGCCAGCAGATTGACAGCTCGCATCAAGGTCATGTCTCGAATGGATATTTCAGAGCGTCGCGTACCGCAGGATGGTCGTATAAAGTTAAAGATAAGTAAGAACAAAGCGATTGATTTTCGTGTGAATACATGTCCCACATTATTCGGCGAAAAGACGGTCCTTCGTATTCTGGATCCGAGCAGCGCGCAGCTGGGTATTGATGCTCTCGGATATGAACCCGAACAAAAGAAATTGTACATGGACGCACTCGCTAACCCGTATGGAATGATCCTGGTAACAGGCCCGACGGGAAGCGGTAAAACAGTATCGCTATATACAGGCCTTAATATTCTTAATGAGCCAGGAACAAACATCTCAACGGCAGAGGATCCAGCAGAAATAAACCTGGCAGGAATCAACCAGGTAAATGTCAATGTAAAAGCAGGTTTAACATTTGCCGAAGCCCTGAAATCATTTCTACGTCAAGATCCTGATGTAATTATGGTAGGAGAGATTCGCGATCTCGAGACAGCAAGCATTGCAGTAAAGGCTGCCCAGACAGGACACTTAGTGCTTTCCACCCTGCATACAAACGATGCTCCTCAAACGTTGTCCCGCCTGATCAACATGGGTGTGCCACCATTTAATATTGCAACAGCGATTTCTTTGATAATCGCACAAAGACTTGCTCGGCGTTTGTGTGAAGCGTGTAAGGCACCAGAGGAGGATCTACCCGCTGACATGCTTCTGCAAGAAGGATTTAGTCAAGAGCAAGTTGACACTATGACGGTCTTCAAACCCGTCGGATGTAATAAATGTAACAACGGTTACAAGGGACGAGTCGGCATTTACCAAGTAATGAAAATCAGCGAAGAAATCGGGAAAATCATCATGGCTGGCGGCAATGCTATTGATATTGCGGCACAGGCCAAAGCCGAAAATATTCCAGATCTACGTGAATCCGCTTTAAAAAAGGTTGCTATGGGCGTCATGAGCCTTGAAGAAGCCAACCGTGTAACCAAGGACTAGACTATGGCCAGTTCATCAGTAAAAGTTCCTGTTATTTTCGAATGGGAGGGGAAAAACGCCAATGGCAACAAGCAGAAAGGGATTCTATCGGCACCTAATTCCGAGCTTGTAAAAGCCAAACTCAGACGTCAAGGGATAGTCCCGACCAAGATACGAAAAAAGCGCAGAGAGTTTGGCGGAAAAGGCAAAATATTACCAGGTGATATTGCATTGTTCGCTCGCCAGCTCACCACGATGATGGGCGCTGGTGTTCCGATGGTTCAGTCATTTGAAATCGTTGCAAATGGTGTTGATAACAAAGCCATGCGGGACATGATCAATGGCATTAAGGCGGAGGTTGAATCTGGCAGCAATCTAACCAGCGCTTTACGGAAATATCCAGATCAGTTTGATGATCTTTTCTGCAGCTTGACTGAAGCTGGCGAACAGTCAGGCACGCTTGAGTCGCTTCTGAACGAAATAGCTACTTACAAGGAAAAATCTGAATCTCTAAAAAAGAAAATCAAAAAGGCACTTTTTTACCCTGTCGCCGTGCTGATTGTGGCTTTCATTGTAACTGCCATCTTGCTGGTATTCGTTGTGCCCCAGTTCGAATCCTTGTTCGTCGGCATGGGTGGTGACTTGCCTGCCTTTACTAAAATGATTGTCAATGCATCGGAATTCATGCAAGCCTGGTGGTACGTCATCTTTTTTGGCATCGGTATTGGTGTCTGGGTATTCATACAAGCAAAAAAACGCTCCAAACCCTTTTCAGAGCTACTTGATAGAGTAGCCCTCAAAGCACCTGTCTTTGGCGACATTATAGTAAAAGCTGCCACAGCGCGCTTCGCAAGAACGCTTGCCACCATGTCCAAAGCGGGTGTTCCTCTGGTAGAGGCCATGGATTCGGTCGCTGGCGTCGCCGGCAATTCAGTCTTTGAAAAAGCTATCTACAAAATGAAAGATGAAGCCGCGAGCGGTCAAAGCCTTACCACTTCCATAGAAAGCTCTGGCCTGTTCTCGAACATGGTCGTGCAAATGGTATCCATCGGCGAGGAATCAGGCTCAATAGACGAGATGTTGGCCAAAGTAGCTGACTACTATGAAGAAGAAGTAGACAACGCGGTCGATGCCATGACTTCCCTTATGGAGCCTATGATTATGGCGTTTCTGGGTGTGGTCATTGGTGGTCTTGTGGTCGGCATGTACCTTCCGATTTTCAAAATGGGCGACGCTTTCTAGAAATACAGTCATACTTTACGAATGACTATAGTGGAACTCTTCCAGACCAACGCCGTAGCCTTCTACGGCGTTGTCGCGTTTGTCAGCCTGATGGTGGGTAGCTTTCTGAATGTTGTCATTCACAGATTACCCATCATGATGGAGCGTGGCTGGCGTGATGGTGTCAAGGAATACCTGACTGATCAGCAGGTTGACAGGAAAATACCTCTGAATCTGGAATTCCAGAGTGAACTACCGCCAGAGCCATTCAATATTGCCGTACCTCGCTCGCGCTGCCCTCAATGTGGTAACGAAATCAAGGCGTGGCAAAACATTCCGATAATTAGCTATTTGATCCTGGCGGGTAAATGCGCTGGATGTACAACGGCTATATCAGTAAGATATCCAATCATAGAATTTGTCACCTTGATACTGTCGCTGGTGGTGGCCTGGAATCTGGGTCCTACCCCGGCAGCATTACTCGGCATAATCATTACGTGGTTTCTGGTGGCTATGTCGATGATCGACTTCGATCACCAGTTACTACCCGATTCGATGACACTACCTCTGATGTGGATAGGGCTAATAGCCGCTCTTATTCCCATCTTTGCAGATTTACGCTCGGCTGTTATTGGCGCTGCAGCTGGCTACATGACGCTTTGGAGTATCTATCAGCTCTTTAAACTCATTACTGGCAAAGAGGGCATGGGATACGGCGATTTCAAGCTTCTGGCGGCACTAGGCGCTTTATTGGGCTGGCAGGATCTACCTATCATTATCCTTCTATCGTCGCTGGTGGGCGCCGTTGTAGGCCTTGTGATTATCGCTGTCACAGGGCGCGACAAAAATATCCCTATTCCCTTTGGACCCTATCTGGCAGCCGCAGGCTGGATCACCATGTTGTGGGGCGATAAGCTCAGTAATTGGTACTATAATTTTATGATGTAAACGATCGCCCGGACACAGGCCAGAGAACCGAGCCTTTCCGGTAACAGGAATAGGTAGCTCATGTTATTGATTGGTCTCACTGGCGGCATTGCCAGTGGCAAAACATTTGTATCAGAATGCTTTGAAGAGCATGGTGCGCCAGTCATTGATGCCGACCATCTGGCCAGAGAGGTGGTGGCACCCGGCAGTGATGGTCTGAGCCGCCTGGTAAGCCACTTCAGCGAGTCCATTCTTACTCCTGATGGCGCATTAAATCGCAAAGCGCTACGCGATATTATTTTCGCCAGCCCGCAGGAAAGAGAATATCTGGACAACACTCTACACCCTTTAATACGCGAACTCTCCGACGTGCGCATAGAATCAGCAAGAAAGCTTGCGTACCCCTACCTGGTGTATGCAGTGCCATTACTTGTCGAGACCACGCAGCAGGACAGGTTTGATCGTATCGTAGTCGTTGATGTCCCGGAGACATTACAAATACAAAGACTGAGCGTGCGTGACGGAAGCTCTACCTGGCAAGCGCAATCAATACTGGATGCACAGGCGACCCGTCAAGAGCGACTGGCGGTTGCCGATGATGTTATCGACAACTCATTGACCAAGGAAGATACACAGGCGCAGGTCAAGACACTGCACGAGTTATATCTGGGCATGAACTCTATCGAGCATTAAGTTCCACAAAAGAACACTTGGCAAATTAAAACCATTCGGCCCAAGGCTCAAAAATCTGGCTTCCTCAAACTCTATCCCAACACACCACCAACCAGCTCATCAACAATCTCCTGATTAGCCTCTGGAAAACTCAAACCCGCCAAGTCATCCAGCAAGACCCACTCCAACCGCTGCCCCTCACACCCACTCGGTGTTCCAGCAAAAGCTGTAACATCCCAAAAATGCAGCCTGACATGCTTGTCTGTATATTGATGTTCAAGGGTTCGTCGATGCAAGCTACGCTCAACCACCAGATCAATCTCTTCGTGTAGCTCACGCCTCAAGGCATCAGCCTGAGTTTCATCACTTTCGATTTTACCGCCCGGAAACTCCCAAAGGTTACCCTGATGTTGCTCAGGCTTTCTCAACGCTAACAGCACGCGCTTGCGCTCGGCATCTAAGATAATTCCCGCAACCACGTCGACTCGCTTCATGACTCGCAACGTAACTATCAGGCAGACATCTAAGAGCGATAATCCGCATTGATGCTGACATACTCATGCGATAGATCGCTGGTATAAACAGTAGCACTTGCATCACCACGCCCAAGACCCACAATTACGTCTATCTCTTCACGAGCCATGATAGCGGCACCACGCTCCTCTGTATATCCTGTAGCAACGCCTCCAAGCTCGAAGGCCAGCACATCTCCAAGACTGACCGTAACCCTCGATGCATCCAGATTATCGACACCCGCCTTGCCAATAGCCATGAGCAAACGCCCCACGTTGGCATCACTGGCAAACATCGCAGTTTTGACCAAGGGTGAATTGGCAATGGCATAAGCTACCTGCTTGCACTCAGCAGCGTTATCACCACCCGCTACATTCACCGAGATAAATTTGCTTGCCCCTTCCGCATCACGGACAATGGCTTGAGCCAAATCGGTAAACACTTTTAGCAATCCCTGCATGAAAACAGGCCAATCCGCATCATCAGGACCAAGCGTTGAACGCACCGCCTCCGAGCCTCCCGTAGCGATCAACACACAGGCATCGTTGGTGGAGGTGTCGCTGTCTACTGTAATTGCATTAAAGGACACCTCTACCGCCTCTCGTAAAGCCGCATCCAGATGCTCCTGATCAATTGCCGCGTCAGTAAACACATAACCAAGCATTGTAGCCATATCTGGCTGAATCATGCCCGAGCCTTTGGCCATGCCACTAATGGTTATACGCTGTCCAGAGACCTGAACACTCTGCGAAGTCAGCTTCGGTACAGTGTCGGTGGTCATGATGCCACGGGCTGCTGACTGCCATGCCGCAAGATCAGATGTTCTCTCGAAGGCGAGTAGCTCACCGGCTTTTGCGATACCGTCAAGCATGACGCTATCAGGTAATAGCTGGCCGATAACACCTGTAGAGAAAGGTAAGACAGAGGCAGGTGGTATGCGAAGCACCGTTGCTGCTGCAACACAATGAGCGCGCGCCATGACAATTCCAGGTTCACCCGTGCCAGCGTTGGCGTTGCCTGAGTTGATCAACAACGCTCTAATCTGGCCATCACTTTCAAGTAACTGGTCTTTACACACCGTTACAGGCGCTGCACAAAAAGCATTCCGGGTAAATACAGCGGCGCAACTTGCACCTTCAGTAATGCGTGCAACAACCATATCCGGCGTACCGTTTTTTTTTATACCCGCCGCCAGCGTCACGAATTCTATGCCAGCGACAGGCGTCGCCTGTGGCAGGTTCAGATTAACAGGCACTTAACCCAGCTTTCCGTGGCAAGCCTTGTACTTTTTACCCGATCCACAGGGACACGGCTCGTTACGACCCACCTTCGGCATATCACGCCGTATCGGTTGAGTGGGGGCAGCTGCAGCACTTTGCCTGATGGCAGCATCACGTGCAGCCTCAGCGGCTGCAATGGCAGCATCACCTTCAGAGGCTGGCTCGACTGCCAGTGCACTGGCTACGGCCTTGTGCTCGTAGCTCACCTGCGGCCGCTTTTGCGCCTGTGCTTCGGCCTGCGCCTTGGCCTCTTCCACCTGCTCAGCATTGCGAACCTGCACTTTACTCAGCACGCTAACTACTTGGGTCTTGTACTCACCCAGCATGGTGGTAAACAGTTGAAACGCCTCTTTTTTGTATTCCTGCTTGGGATTTTTTTGCGCATAGCCACGTAATCCAACACTTTGCCGTAGGTAGTCCATGCCAGCCAGGTGCTCCTTCCAGCTATCATCCAGTGCTTGCAAGGAAACATAGCGTTCAAAATTTCGCAGACCTTCAGCGCCTGCCGTGGCCTCTTTTTCATCATAAGCCTGCTTGAGCTCATCAAGCACGCGTGTCTGTATGTCTTCTTCAGGAAGATTAGGGTCGGCTTCCAGCCATGACTTTACGTTGATCTCCTGATTCGACATGCTCAACAACTCAGCTTGCAGACCTTCTACATCCCAGGCCTCTTCAAGAGAGCCCGGTGGAATAAATTGAGCGACCACGTCAGGCACGATCTCTTCACGCAACTCGTCCACCAGCTCGCGCATATCGTCTGTCTCCATAAGCATATTGCGCTGCTCGTAGACTACCTTGCGCTGATCGTTTGCCACATCATCATATTCAAGCAAGTTCTTGCGCATATCGAAGTTGTGGCCCTCCACCTTACGCTGAGCATTTTCAATCGCCTTGGTCACCCATGGATGCTCAATAGCTTCACCCTCTTCCATACCCAGTTTCTGCATCAGACCGCTAACGCGTTCGCTGGCAAAAATTCGCATGAGACTATCTTCGAGCGAGAGGTAAAAACGTGTGGAACCCGGATCACCCTGACGACCAGATCGTCCACGTAACTGATTGTCAATACGCCTTGACTCATGGCGCTCAGTGCCGATGATGTGCAGACCTCCAGCCTTGAGTACTTCGTCATGCCGTACTTGCCAGTTTGATTTGAGCTCTGACATATTGGCCTCTTCGGCTCCGCCTGAAGCGGTAAGCAATACAGCCATCTCTGCGTCAAGACTCCCGCCTAGAACAATGTCGGTACCACGACCCGCCATGTTAGTGGCGATAGTGACGGCCCCCGGACGACCCGCATTTTCTATGATGTTGGCTTCACGCTCATGTTGCTTGGCGTTGAGCACTTCATGCTTGATGCCTTTCTGCTTGAGCAATCCTGCCAGATACTCCGAGGTCTCTATCGAGGTAGTGCCCACCAGTACAGGCTGTTTTCGCTCAGAACAATCCTGAATGTCTTCGATGATGGCATCGTACTTCTCTCGCTGCGTCAGGAAAACAAGATCGGCCTTGTCATCACGGCTCATGGGTCTGTTGGTAGGAATAACGACTACCTCCAGTCCGTAGATAGACTGAAACTCGAAAGCTTCAGTATCAGCCGTACCGGTCATACCTGCCAGTTTGCTATAGAGCCGAAAATAGTTCTGAAAAGTAATCGACGCCAGTGTCTGGTTCTCACGCTGAACGGTAGCGCCCTCTTTCGCCTCTATGGCTTGATGCAAGCCCTCAGACCAACGACGCCCGGGCATGGTACGGCCGGTAAATTCATCAACGATAACAATCTGATCATTGCTGATAATGTAATCGATATCCTTCTGATAGAGAGCATGCGCCCGAAGTGCAGCGTTCAGATGATGGAGTACCGCAATATTGGCTGAATCGTAGAGACTACTGCCTTCGGCCAGAATGTCGTGTGCGATGAGTATGTCCTCGACATTCTCCATGCCATCTTCCGTCAGATGTACTTGCTTGGCTTTTTCATCAACAGAGTAGTCGCCCTCACCGTCCTCTTCAGCCTGACGGGCAAGCTCAGGGACCACCGCATTGAGTTTGCCGTAGAGCTCACTATCACCGTCTGCAGGGCCGGAAATGATAAGCGGTGTGCGCGCCTCATCAATCAGAATGGAATCGACCTCATCGATGATCGCGTAGTTAAGACCCCGCTGTACACGCTGATCAGGAGAATGCGCCATATTGTCACGCAGATAGTCGAATCCAAACTCGTTGTTGGTGCCATAGGTGATGTCGCAGCCATATGCTGCACGTCGCTCATCACTGCCAAGACCGCCTACGATCACGCCAACGCTCATACCCAGAAAGTTATACAGCTTGGCCATCCACTCGGAATCTCGCTGGGCCAGATAGTCATTGACCGTAATGACATGCACACCTTTGCCCGCCAATGCATTGAGATAGACAGCTGCGGTGGCCACCAGCGTTTTGCCTTCCCCGGTTCGCATCTCGGCGATCTTGTTGTTATTGAGCACCATGCTGCCAATCATCTGGACATCGAAGTGACGCATACCCAGCGACCGTTTGCCGGCTTCTCGAGCGACCGCAAAGGCTTCAGGCAGCAGATCTGCAAGCGTTGCTCCGGACGCCAATCTGTCCTTGAACTCTGCCGTCTTGGCAGTTAACGCTTCATCGGACAGGGTCTGGAGCGCAGGCTCGAAAGCATTGATCGCATCCACTTCTCTGGACATGCGTTTAACCGTGCGATCGTTACTGCTGCCGATGAACTTCTTGACCAGATTACCTAACATGAATTCCAACCTTGTTGCAGTATGTTGCTGCTGTTGCGACGGTGCCTCTATATAGAGGCGTATATTATGTCACTGAATACACCAGTGCGCGCCTTGCAAGGATCAGAGGCTACGATCCTGCACTGATAAATTGCATGGGATCCACCGCGCGCTTTCCGGATCGCACCTCCACATGAACGTGCGTCCCGGTCGACTTGCCCGTTGACCCCATCCTGGCGATAACCTGTCCTTTGGATACCTTGAAGCCCACATCAACAAGATTTTTGTTGTTATGGGCATATCGTGTTCGGTAACCCCCTGTGTGCTCAAGCTCGATCAGGTTTCCATAATCTCCGTTTTTCCCGGAAAAAGTCACTACGCCATCGGCGAGTGCCAGGATTTTGCTACCGCTATCACCACCAAAATCAACCCCTTGATGACGGCGCTTCTTTCCGTTACGAGGATCTATTCGATAGCCATAACGCGATGTGATCTTCGCTTTGGCGACCGGCGACCCGGACAGGGAAAAACGTCGCTCCAGCTGCCTTCGCTGAGAAATTTCGAGCATCAGATCAGCTTGTGTAGTCATATGGTCCACCGCGCGTTTTGCAAGCTGGAAACGCAGCGTTTCAGCTCGATCGCGATCCTCCAACACCATAATGGAATTAAGGTATCTCTCGTCAAGCAGTTCCAGGCCCAACGCAAATTCCGCCTCCCGCAAATCAGCGGCATCGGCGATTTTGCCCAATAGCAGCCGCAGCCTCAATACTTCCGCCTGCAGTTCACCCCATCGTTGCGCGTAATGATTGCCTTCGTAAGGGCTTCCCTCTTGCTGCGCTGTAGCCATGTCGGCACCGATGGCGGCACCAATGGCGGCACCCTGGCGCGGCGGATGTTGCGCAGCAGATAAGAACTCTGATTGACACAGCAAATAACCGAAGACTGCACTGAGTATCGAAAGGCATATCGGCAGCATGGTAGTCTTTACAAGCTCCAGAATGCGCATTCGCCAAACCGCTATTCTGGCTAATTGCAAACGCAAATACTCCGGCAAGCGCAAAATGGCGTTGGAAGGCACTGTCGGAATAGAGATGAGCGATGAGCCTGTCATGAAATCGTTTGACACCCTGGTGGCAAAGACAACCAGAACGGCCATAGCCGACGATCGTCAAATCAAACAGGTGATTTCACGGATTGTGCCAGCCAAAACCATGGCACATATCGAATTTTGCCGCGTTGAAGGTGGAAGAATGCGCTTGACCGTCGACAGCGCAGCGTGGATCTCACGAATCCGCTTTATCGAAAGCCAAATCATTGACGCACTGCGTAGTAACAATATTGATTCGCATACTATCAGCTATCACGTGTCTCCCGAAACTACGCCAGTAATGCGCAAAACCGTGAGATTGGCTGAAAGAACACCCAGCGCAGCTGCCGCAATGAAGGCGGCAGCAATGGCGGTAACTGATGAGACGGTGGAGGATGACAAGCTCAGACAGGAGCTGTTGAAATTGGCCAGAACTCTGCGCGAAGATAACAGCTGAATACTGGATGCAAGAGCTGTAAACAATATAAAATCACGTGTCTGACCATCCACACATCTCACGCTGCTGCGTGGTTCTGCGGTTGAATAGCCAGCTTTTTTCTACGCTATAGCCTCGACAGGCCGGGCCAGTGGTTGATCATAGGATACAGGCGACGTGCCTGCATTAGCTCCATCGAACACCACTTTCTCATAACTGTGCGCCTGGCTTAACATTTCACGAACCAGCAGGTTATTCAGCTCATGACCTGATTTGTATCCGCTGAATGCTCCTATCAAACTGTGTCCCATCAGGTATATATCACCGATACCATCGAGGATCTTGTGGCGAACGAACTCGTTCTTGTAGCGCAGGCCTTCTGAGTTCAGGACACGGTGGTCATCAATGACAATAGCGTTCTCGACACTGCCACCCAATGCCAGATCCCTCTTGTGCAGTTCTTCTATATCACGCATAAAACCAAAGGTGCGGGCTCGACTTATGTCTTTTACGAATGAGGCAGAGGCGAAATCGACACAAAGCCGCTGTGAATCTTTCTGAAACACCGGATGCTTGAAATCGATAGTGAAATCGACTTTAAAACCGTTAAAGGGCTCGAATCGGGCCCATTTGTCGTCTATACGGACTTCTACAGGCTTTTTAATGCGAATAAATTGTTTGGCAGCCGCCTGCTCCTGAATTTGTGCGGTTTGAATAAGATAGACAAAAGGCGCCGCACTTCCATCCATGATAGGTATCTCGTCGGCGCTGACATCTACCAGACAGTTGTCGATACCCAGGCCAGCAAAAGCCGCCATCAGATGCTCGATGGTAGAGACGTTGACATCGCCCTCGTTGTACAGTCGTGTTGCAAGCTGTGTATTGCGTACATTCAAGGCACTACAAGGGATAACAGCGGCCGGGGTGATGTCGGTTCGACGAAATACGATACCAGCGTCCACGGGCGCAGGAGCGAGCGTCAGGAATACCTTTTTGCCCGTATGCAGTCCTATGCCAGTCGCACGTATCGAATTTTTTAAGGTTCGTTGTCGAATCACAGTAATTTCCCGCCGTACCCATGTCAATGTCCACTTTTATATATAGCAGCTTTGGCAGGAAATACAGCTTCCAGTCGTTTATCTAGCCAGTCGCGGTAAAATCACGACATAACGTCCGGGTGGCCCATGTGTACCCCTGAGCTGACAGACAGCAAGATAGCGTCTGTCAGACAGGCAACATTAAATTCCGGCCAGACACCTTTCGGGATCTGGCCGTCATCGCGCGATTTTACTGCATTTCATGGATTCACGCTGGAACTTACTTAAATAGTCTCAAACCGGTTTTAGTCTGCCTGACGGCGTAGAAATGCTGGAATATCAAGGTATTCGACATCATGACCTGCATTCGCAGGACCTGTTCCCTGTGATGCACCATGTGCCGTCTTGCGTACAACTGTGGGCTTCTCGTAATTGTCGTAAGGAGACGGCGTGTTAGCTCGCACCTGCCGACCTTGATTCTGACCGCCATTACCGTTGTTGCCTCCAGCTGTGGGGTAAGTTGGCGCACCATTGACAACCGAGCGCTGCACAGAACGCAGTTGCTGAGCTTGCTGCTGCTGCCCAAGGCCCGTTGCCACAACGGTGACACGCAGCTCACCTTCAAGCGCCTCGTCAATCGCCGTACCGACAACCACTGTTGCATCATCAGCAGCAAAAGAACGAACCACGTTGCCTACCTCTTCGAACTCACCGATGGCCATATCAAGCCCGGCTGTGATGTTAACCAGAATGCCTCTGGCGCCCGCCAAGTCGATGTCTTCCAGCAACGGGCTGGAAATAGCCATTTCGGCAGCTTCTGTTGCACGCTCATCACCACGACCAATGCCTGAGCCCATCATCGCCAGACCCATCTCACTCATCACAGTTCGTACATCGGCAAAGTCAACATTGATCAGGCCGGGATTGGTAATCAGCTCTGCAATTCCCTGAACTGCACCTCGTAAAACATCATTTGCCGCCCGGAATGCATCTAGTAGACTGATGTTCTTGCCAAGCACTGACAGAAGCTTCTCGTTAGGAATAGTGATTAAGGAATCGACCTGTCCACGCAACTCTTCGATACCCGCTTCGGCCATGCGCATGCGCTTGCTTCCCTCGAACGGGAAGGGCTTGGTAACAACTGCTACTGTCAGAACGCCCATCTCCCGAGCTATCTGTGCAACAACAGGGATAGCACCAGTACCTGTGCCACCACCCATGCCTGCTGTTATAAACAGCATGTCAGTACCTTCAATCAGATCCTGAATCCGGTCACGATCTTCCATCGCAGCCTGACGACCAATCTCAGGATTTGCCCCGGCACCCAGGCCTTTGGTTATGCTCTGGCCGATGTGCAGGACTGTCTGGGCATTCATGCTCTTCAATGCTTGCGCATCGGTATTGGCACAAATGAAATCTACACCTTCGATCCCGGATGCCACCATGTGCTGCACGGCATTACTACCGCCACCACCGACACCAATAAGCTTAATGACGGGCGAATCGTTTATTGAGTCAACAAGTTCAAACATTGTGAAGTTCTCCTGATTATATAAAATTGAGTGTTACGTTCTCTTGCGAACCGACCTCTTGCGAGTCGTTGCCGCGTTTTGGACTTACATTTAAAACGACTTATTTGATACCACTTGAATTTATAACGACTTAAAAATTTCTCTGAAACCACTCTGCCATCCGTTTCAACAAGCCTTTTTCCGAGCTTGTGTCTACAGATTCGTGACTGGGATTCTGGCGACGTTGCTGCCCATAGAGAAGCAACCCGACACCTGTCGCATGAATCGGATTGCGAGCAACCTCGGACAAACCATTAACATGCTGCGGAACTCCTAACCTGACTGGCATATGAAATATCTCTTCGGCCAGCTCTACAACACCTTCCATTTTGGACGTACCTCCAGTTAATACAACTCCGGCAGCACAGGCGTCTTCAAAACCACTGCGTCTAAGCTCACCCTGAACCAGTCCCAGCAGCTCCTCGTACCGCGGCTCTACAACTTCCGCGAGAGTTTGTCTTGCCAGGCGACGAGCATTTCTGTCACCCACGCCTGGCACTTCGATCATGTCGTCGGGGCTTGCCAACTGGCGCAGCGCACAGGCGTACTTGACCTTGATTTCTTCTGCAAATTGCGTCGGTGTTCTGAACGCTACGGCAATATCATTGGTTACCTGATCACCGGCAATCGGAATCACCGCCGTATGACGAATGGCACCTTCATTAAAAATTGCAATATCAGTGGTGCCACCACCCATATCGACAAGCAACACCCCTAGCTCTTTTTCATCTTCGGTAAGTACGGAATGACTTGACGCCAGCTGCTCCAGAATTATGTCTTCAACTTCCAGATTGCAGCGCTGAATACATTTGGCAATATTTTGAGATGCGCTGATCGATCCGGATACCAGATGAACTTTGGCTTCAAGACGAACACCTGACATTCCAACCGGCTGATGAATACCATCCTGATTGTCAATGATGAATTCTTGCGGCAGCACATGAATAATTCGTTGATCTGCAGGGATGGCGACGGCCTTGGCTGCATCCACAACACGGTCCACATCGTCCTGCTCTACTTCCGTATTCTTTATGGCGACAATGCCATGCGAATTCAGACTTTTTATGTGCGAGCCTGCAATGCCGGCAAACACAGAGCGTATCTGCACATCGGCCATCTGCTCAGCCTCTTCCACTGCTTTACCTATCGCATGCACGGTACTGTCAATGTTAACCACAACCCCTTTTTTCAATCCCTGCGATGGATGCGTACCCATACCGATGAGCTCAACATTGCCATCATCGCCAATCTCTGCAACCAGCGCGACGATTTTCGATGTGCCGATATCTAGGCCAACCACCATTTGCTTGCCTGTTGTCATTGCGTATTCTCATCAAGGTTAGTCACACCGAGAGCAAATCCGTTGCTGTAGCGCATATCGAAACTCAAGGGGCCGCTGTCGGTTTTTTCCACTAGCCGCTCATAGATATCCAGAAAGCGATCCATGCGCAGCTCCCTCTCTTCCAGGCCCAGCCTCACAATCACACCATTGGACAGAGTCAGGGTCTGCGATAGTCGATCATCTTCGTCAAGCAACTCAAGCGACAAGTTAAAACGCAAAAGCTGCTGCTCGTAAGCTCGATAAGCATCCAGTAGCGACACATGCCGCCCGTGTGCTCCAAGCACCTGTGGTAATGGACGAAATACCTCACTCCATTTGCCAAAGGCCGCACTCTGCCTGTCTAGCTGATGCGGTTTGAACAACACCAGCTTCTTGCTGATCAAATGATCATCGTTCCAACGCGCGGCAGGTTCATGTTCTTCAACTTCAATCGTAATACGGGAGGGCCAGACACGACTGATGCGCGCATGAGCAATCCACTCTTTGGACTCAAGGCTTTGACGAAGCGTGTCGATATCCAGCCCATAAAAACCTTGCGCTGTATGAAGATTAATATCCGACATTAGTGCATCGCGGTCTGCGTAATCCATCGTGCCTAAAACATCCACATGCGTTACTGGAAATCGCTCCGCATCCTGTGCAAAGTACGAGCCAACAAACGGCAGTCCCATCAAAAGAACCAGCCCAGAAAACGCAGCCAGCCATCGCGTGGTTAGTGCAAGCCCAAGCGTTGCCATAGGCAAGACTTGTCGACCACCGATCATTGACGAATTGACGGCGTTCATTGCACGTAACCTTCAGGGTCGAGAGTTTCTGCAAGAATTCTCAAACACAAAACCTCAAAACTCCAGCCGCATTCGAGCGCTGCCATGGGCACCAGACTATGGCTGGTCATGCCCGGAGCGGTATTGCACTCGATGAACTGCGGATCACCGTTTGCATCCAGCATAAAATCCACTCGTGCCCAGGACCTGCAATCGAGGGTCTCGAATACGCTTAGTGCCATTGACTGTATTTTTGCAGTAACTTTTTCAGATAGCTTTGCAGGACAGACATAATCTGTATCGTCAGCCATGTATTTAGCATCGTAATCGTAAAAGCCGCTAGCAGCTTTCATCGTCACTAACGGTAATGCCTTGTCGCCCACTACTGCGGCAGCGATTTCGACACCGCTCATAAACTGCTCAATTAGCACCAGGCCATACCGATTAGCTTCAGCAAATCCGGCAGCGAAAGTATCCATCGAAGTGATGATACTGACGCCAATACTGGATCCTTCATTTGTGGGCTTTATTACAACCGGCAAACCTAGCGCCTCGACTGCAACGATTGCCTCATCCAGCGTGCTCACTTTCCGAGCCTGTGGTGTTGCCACACCTTGTAGAGACACCAACGCTTTGGCACGCCACTTGTCCATACATAACGCAGAACCCAGAACACCCGTTCCTGTATAGGGAATACCCGCAAGCTCCAGTGCCGCCTGAACCTGACCATCCTCACCACCACGTCCATGCAGAATCAGGAAGGCACGATCAAAACCGCCATTATGTAAAACACTGGCTATATCCCGACCTGCATCAACAGGGTGCGCATCTACCCCTGCCTCACTTAAGGAATCAAATACTTGCTGTCCACTCATAAGAGAGACATCACGCTCGGCAGACCACCCGCCCATGACAACAGCAACCTTGCCGAAGTGGTGCGACTGCAACTCTATGCCGTTGATAGTCAGATCATGCATTGAAGTACTCCGGCAAACTCATGGCCAGACCACCCACGCTGCCCGCACCAAGCGTCAGCACAATGTCTTCATCTTCCAAAATGCGCTCAAGCGCTTGCGGCACGTCGCCAATATTCTCTACAAATACAGGATCTACTGCTCCACGCGTACGAATAGCCCTGGCCAGCGCCCGACCATCTGCGCCGGTTATATGCTCCTCACCTGCTGCGTACACATCGGTCAGTAGCAATACATCAGTAAGCGACAAGGCTTCAGCAAAGTCTTCAAATAAATCACGTGTACGGGTGTAACGATGCGGCTGAAAAATTACCACGAGACGTTTATCAGGCCATCCGCCTTTGACAGCTTTTAGAGTGGCAGTTACTTCGGTGGGATGATGACCATAATCGTCAATCAACTCCGCAGTGCCTTTGTCAAAAATCAATTGGCCATGCGATTGCGCGCGCCTGCCAATACCGGCAAAGCGTAGTAGCGCGCGTTTGCATGACTTGACGTTCACACCAAGCTCAAGAGCCACCGTTATGGCGGCAAGCGCGTTGAGTACGTTGTGATGCCCCGGCATGTTGAGTGTGACATCACGAATCTCACTACTGACATCGCCTCCATCATCTATGCGTACATCAAAATGCATACGCAATCCGTCCTGTCGGATATTCATAGCCTGTACATCAGCCGATTCATTAAAACCGTAGGTACGAACCGGACGTCCAACACGTGGTAAAACGTCGCGAATATGTTCGTCATCAATACAAACAATAGCCAGACCATAGAAGGGCAAGTGCATCAGAAAATCGACAAAGGTCTGTTTCAGCTTTTCAAAATCACCATCGTAAGTTGACAAATGATCGGCATCGATATTAGTAACAATCGAAATAACCGGCTGCAGGTAAAGAAACGATGCATCGCTTTCATCTGCTTCTGCAACCAGCCACTCTGATTGTCCCAAATAGGCATTAGTTGAGGAACTGTTTAATCGACCGCCGATGACATAAGTAGGATCCAGACCACCTTCTGTCAGAAGGCTGGCCACAAGGCTTGTGGTCGTGGTTTTACCATGAGTTCCTGCAACCGCAATGCCTTGCTGAAAACGCATCAATTCAGCCAGCATTTCCGCACGTCTTACAATGGGAATCCTTAGCTCCCGTGCATGCTGAAGCTCCACATTATCTTCCGGTACAGCCGTGGAAATAACTACCACATCGGCATCATCAACGTGTTGTGCCAGATGCCCTTGCCGGATAGTGATACCAAGCCCTTGCAATCGTTGTGTCAGTGCATTGCTTCCCAGGTCCGATCCGCTCACACGAAAGCCCAGGTGATGCATGACCTCGGCAATACCACCCATGCCAACGCCGCCCACACCAATGAAATGCATGGATCGAACCCGTCGCATCTGGCTCTTCACAACAGGTGAGATATCCACAACCATCAACGTGATACCTCAAGCAGTGAGTGAGCCACAGTCGCTGCAGCCTCTGGAACAAAACAATGACGAGCGGCCGTGCTCATAAGTTCCAGCTTTTGACGATCCTCGGATAGGGAGGTTAGTGTCTTCGCTAAAAATTCAGCGTTTAAGGCGCTTTGCTGTATTACCAATGCAGCACCAGCATCTGACAATTGGCGCGCATTCTGAGTCTGATGATCATCAACAGCATAGGGAAACGGAACCAGAATACTGGGCAAGCCAAGTGCACTCAATTCCGTGACCGTCATCGCGCCACTTCGGCAGATGACAATATCAGCATTCTGATAGGCCGCCGTCATGTCACTTATAAAATCACTGACTTGCACTTGCGCCTGTGGCGCATGGCTGTAACTGACATTGACAGCGGCAGCATCGGCACTGCCTGTTTGATGGTGCACAGCAACCGATCGCTGCATTAGTTTAATAGCTTCTGGTACCAGCTTGTTCAGCGCTGCTGCACCACGGCTACCACCGACCACCAATACTCTAAGCGGTTGATCAGGATCGGTATTGATTGCATGTGGCTGGCTTGCGAGTGCTTCCATATCCGCGCGTACGGGGTTGCCGACAACGATGGCGTGGCGAGATGCTTCGAAAACATCAGGCCATGCACTGAAAACACGTGTAGCAACGCTGCTAAGCCAGCGGTTGGTCATACCGGCCACGGCATTCTGTTCATGCAGGACCAAAGGCTTACGCAATATCAATGCAGCCAGACCGACAGGTCCAGATACAAACCCACCCATACCAAGAACCGCCCTTGGCTTTAAAGTATGCAGCTGGCGTATGCCCTGCACCAGAGCACGCACAAGTTTAAACGGCACAGCTAATGTTTCCAGCACTGTTTTGCCACGTAGTCCTGCAATATCAATCCAACGTATTTCTATACCATGCGCAGGCACCATGCTCGCTTCAAGGCCGCTCTTTGTGCCAAGCCAGACAACCGGAATATTTTGTGATTGTAGAACAGCTGCCACAGCCAGCGCTGGCACCACATGCCCACCAGTCCCGCCCGCAGCGATTACTACAGCCCGACTCGCTAAGTGGTTCACGGGTAAGCCTCCTCTGTCAGAGAATCACCTGCGCGCAAGGCAATACGCTCATTCTGGCCAAGTTCCCACTCAACCCGTAACAACAGACTGAACGCGATGGCAAAGACGATGGCGCTACTTCCACCATAGCTCATCAGCGGCAACGTAATGCCCTTGGTAGGCAGCACACCCAGACAGACACCCATATTAATGAACGACTGTAGGCCGATCCAGATACCAACACCCAAGGCGATGAAACCTGCAAACCGATTACCTTGCTCTTCCGCCTTGCGAGACAGACAGAAACAACGCCAGACAATAAAAACGTACAGCGATATGGTAACTACCGCGCCAATCAGTCCCAGTTCTTCACACAGCACAGCGAATAGAAAATCTGTATGAGCCTCAGGCAGAAATTTCATTTTCTGGATACTGTTTCCAAATCCGACACCAGTTATGCCACCGCTACCAATAGCGATAAGAGAATTGCTTAGCTGATAGCCGGAATCAAACGCATCTTTAAACGGATCCATAAAGCTGACAAAGCGACGTAGCCGATAGGGCGAGAGCATGACAAGAATAGTGCCCAACGCACCCAGAACAGCGATGAGAGAGAAAAACTGACTAAACCTGACACCTGCAACAAACAACATGAGCGCAGCGGTTGATGCGATGACTACTGCTGCCCCAAAATCTGGCTCGAGTAATAACAAGCCGCAGGCCAGAGATATTAAAAGCAGTGGTCGCGCGAAACCGCCAAAAGTGGTTTGCACCAGGTGACCACGACGCACCAGATAGCCAGCCAGATAAACAATGATGAATAGTTTGACGGTTTCGGAGATTTGTATCGTAAAGAATCCAAGATCTATCCAGCGACGACTACCGTTAACCTCTTTACCAATGAACGGCACCAGCACCAGCGCAAGAAAGACCAGCGAGACAACAATCATGTGAGGGCCATACTTTTCCCAGACTGATAGTGGTACGCGAAAGAGCACTGCACCAATACAGCATCCGATTGCCAGAAATACCAGCTGACGAGTAACAAAATAGAAGGGGGTCTGATATGTACTTTGCGCCACTGCTGTGGATGCTGATGCAATCATGACTGCTCCGAAGAGCCCTAGCGCTATAACACTAATGAGTAGAGCATGATCTGAGAACCGTACGCCCATGGTCGGTGTGACAGTAGATACTCGCCCTGATGCAACTCGTGAAATTACGCTACTCATGCTGCCAGCACCTTGCGCACAGCAACCGAGAACTGCTCACCTCTATCTTCAAAGTTTTTAAACATATCGAAGCTTGAGCAGGCAGGTGACAGCAGCACAGCATCTCCAGCCTGGGAGCGCGAGTGGGCAAGGCTGACGGCTTGTACCAATGAGGCTGTCATTTCAATTTCGGTAAAATCACGCAGTTGTTTGGCAATAAGATGTCGATCTTGCCCGATAAGCACGAGTAATTTCACATATTGTCGAACGGTACTGGCTAGCAATGAAAAATCAGCACCTTTACCGATACCTCCCGCAATCAGAATGACAGGACCCGGCATTGCCATGACCGCTTTCTGACAAGCATCAACATTGGTACCTTTGGAATCGTTGTACCAACGAACCCCATCTCTTTCACCCACAAACTCACTGCGGTGCGCCAGCCCGCGAAATTGCTCGAGTGCTGTCAGTAGATCATCTTGAGTAATAGAGAATGGTTTGAACAATGGCGCTGCCAACGCAATTACCGCCAAAGCGTTTGCCGCGTTGTGTTCACCAGGCAACGACAACGTGACTCCTTGCAGAACTGAGCGTTGCCACTGGCATCTGTCATCACTTGCGCACTGAAGGGTAAAGAGACGGCAATCGGAACACGTGCCTTGCGACGGCCATGTGCGCTCATCATCCTGATTAGCAACACAATGTTGCGCATGGTTGTAGACACTACGCTTTACGGAAGCGTAATGCTCTATATCATCATATCTGTCGCGATGATCATCGCTGACATTGAGAACCACCGCCGACAAAGGCCGCAACGAGGAAGTTGATTCCAGCTGGTAACTGGAAAGCTCAAGCACCAGCACATCGGCATCGCCTTGCAAACTATCCAGCGCAGGGTCACCGTTATTTCCACAAGCTACAGCCCTGACGCCACAGGCATTCAAAGCACTGGCTAACCAGGCAACCACTGTACTTTTGCCGTTGGATCCTGTTACCGCAATAACAGGCACTTCTACGGCATCAGCAAATAGTTCAATGTCACCTATTACGTCAACACCGGCCCTTAAAGCACCAGCAATTGCGGGATGAGCCCTCGGAATACCCGGACTAAGAACAATAACGTCAAAACGACAAAACAGCTCAGCTGAGAATTGGTCATACATCTTCAGATCACTGGCTATCCCGGCAATACCGCTTTCATCCGAGTTCTCATCAGCAATTTCGAAAATCACACCCTGTGCAAGGAGATATCGCACGACCGAAAGGCCCGTGACACCAAGACCTGCGACAAGTACGCTTTTTTGCTTGAGTTCCAAGGTATTCATTAGCGTATTTTCAAGGTGGATAAACCCACCAGCACAAGAATGACGGTAATGATCCAGAAGCGAACGATAATGCGCGGCTCGGGCCAGCCCTTCAGCTCAAAATGATGATGTATTGGCGCCATGCGAAAAATTCGCTTACCGGTAAGCTTGAATGATCCCACCTGTAAAATAACTGAGACCGCTTCAAGTACGAAAATCCCACCCATGATGAAAAGCACTAACTCTTGTCGCACCATGATGGCTACTACACCAAGCCCTGCGCCTATGCTGAGCGCACCAACGTCTCCCATGAACACCTGTGCCGGATACGTGTTGAACCATAAAAACCCTAGCCCTGCCCCAACGAGCGCGCTACAGAAAATCGTGAGTTCACCAGAGCCCTTGATGTTAGGGATGCCCAGGTAGCCAGCAAATATGGCATGCCCGGCCAGATAAGCAATAAGTCCCAGACCTGCTGCCACCATAACCGAAGGCAAAATAGCCAAGCCATCAAGACCATCGGTCAGGTTGACCGCATTGCTGCTACCAACAATAACCAGAAAGGAGAACGGGATGAACAACCAACCCAGATAGATCGCTGTCTCTTTGAAAAACGGCACTATGAGCTCAAGCTCTTCAGGCTGCCTGGCGCCCAGATAAAGCACCGCAACAGCGAGCAGTGCAACCGCTGCCTGCCAGAACAGTTTCTCTCTGGCGCTTAGTCCTACCGAGTTGGATAACACCACTTTTCGATAATCATCTACCCATCCGATAGCACCAAATCCAACAGTGACAAATAACACGATCCAGACCTGGCGTACTCCAAGATCTGACCACAGCAGCGTGCTCAAAGCGACCGCGATGATGATCATCGCCCCACCCATAGTCGGCGTACCTTGCTTGACAAGATGCGACTGTGGACCATCGGAGCGTACGCTCTGACCAATCCTTGCAGCCTTGAGCCACTTGATTAACATGGGTCCGACGAGCAGACAAATGACTAACGAGGTTAACGCAGCGAAAATCGCACGCACGGTAATGTAGCGAACGACATAAAAGCCCGGATCGACTCCCGCCAGCCAATCGCTGATAAGTAGCATCACGATGTTGCGCCCGTCGGTTCTTTCGCTAGACCCTGCGTACCGGATGCCAGCAAAGCGTTTACCACATTCTCCATCTGTGCGCTGCGAGACCCCTTTACCAACACCGTGACATCATCGTCAAGGTATGTAAGCAAATTCTCGATCAGCAACTCCTTGCTTTCAAAGTGCGCGCTTTTAGCAGCCATGGTAGTTGGAGTAGCATCGGCAAAAGCTTTTTGTGTTTGCGCAGACAGCTTTCCGGTAACCCACAATCCATCGATACCCTGCTCACTGGCAAATTGACCAATCGAGCCATGCAGAGTTAGCTCATCCGCTCCCAGCTCACCCATGTCTCCTAACACCAGATACCGTTTTCCACTATAAGCTGCGAGCACCTTTATGGCAGAACGAACCGAGTCAGGATTTGCGTTATAGCTATCGTCAATAACCGTAGCACCGAGCGTTCCGAATTTTTTTTCCAGTCTTCCAGGTACAGGAAGGACGCCCTCCAGTCCTTTGACCAGCGATTCATGCCGCACATCCAGGCATTGGACAGCGGCGACAGCTGCCATAGCATTCATGGCGTTGTGCTTACCGGCTAATCGAAAACGCGGCGATATTGTTCTGCCCATACTTTGAATAACAAGTTCCTGAGAGGGCACACCACAGACATCAGCATCTTGGTCATATCCAAAGGTGCGCGTTTGACAATGTGCACAGGCGGCTTGCATGCGCTCTGCAAACACATCGTCCAGATTAATCACGCCGTAACCATCCGATTTAAGGCCTGCATAGATTTCCGATTTTGCATCGGCAATACCCTGTACGCTACCAAAGCCCTCCAGATGCGCGCATCCGATGTTAGTCACCACACAAACATCGGGCTCTGCCAGTGCAACCAGCCGGGCTATTTCACCTGCATGATTCGCCCCCATCTCGACCACCGCGTAGTCGTGCTCTTTACGCATGTTTAATAAAGTCAGCGGCACACCCAACTCATTGTTCAAATTTCCCCTGGTGGCAAGTACCGGCCCCTGCTGCCGCAAGATGCTGGACACAATTTCCTTAACTGTGGTCTTGCCATTGCTTCCAGTGATAGCGATAGTAGGGATAGCGAATCTGGCAGCCCACAACTTCCCCAACTGACCCAAAGCATTCAGAGTATTGGCAACTCGCAACTGTGGAAGCTTGCAGTTAATTTCTTCATGCACCATGACGGCAGCTGCACCTGCCGCTTGCGCCGCTTCTATAAATTCATGCCCATCGAAACGCTCTCCGACAATGGCGATATAGAGCTCACCCGGCCTTACGGTTCGCGAGTCGATACTGACACCCGTTACCGTGACACTGTCACCAACAAGCTTTGTGCCCAGCGCTGCCTTGCAATCGTTGAGATTTAATCGAAAGCTCACGATGCAAGCTCCAGCAAGCTATTTACCTGCTCACGATCACTGAAGTGATACCGTGAGGTTCCAACGATCTGATAATCCTCATGACCTTTGCCTGCGATCAACACCAGATCTCCCACTTGTGCAGATATCAGTGCATGACGGATAGCGTCTGCGCGATCAGCTATTACTGTGATGTTCCGGGAATCTTCAAAGCCCTTCAACACGTCATTAATAATATCGAGAGAATTTTCAGTTCGAGGATTATCATCAGTAAGCACGACATGATCGGCTGTCTGTGCCGCCTCCGCCATCGGAGCACGCTTACCTGGGTCACGATCACCGCCACAACCGAAGACAACCCATAGCTGCCTTGCGCAATGCACTCTCACACTGTCAATAGCAAGCTGCAATGCGTTGGGTGTGTGACTGTAATCGATGACAATGGTGGGTTTATCGCCGCCACCTAATCTTTCCATGCGACCCGCAACAGGCTTGACGCCTTCTACGGCATGAATGGCATCATTGGCGGCCACACCGCAAGCACGCAAACATGCATACGTGGCTAGCAGATTATCCACGTTAAATTGTCCCAAAAGCTCTGTGCAAACAGGATATGTGCCTGTCGCATCAACCAGATCAAAATTGAGACCTGCATCATTTGCGGTGATATTTCTGGCAAGAATGTGGTGGCAGTCAGAGAAGCTATAGGTATCGCTATCAGAACATTTACCATCACAAGGATCAGCACCACTGGCAGAGTATGAAAAACACGAAACCCTGGTCAGCTTGGCTATCAGCTCCTGACCCATTGAATCATCAGCGTTTATTACCACCGACTGCAATGTATTCCAGTGAAACAAGCGCTCTTTTGCAGCTTTATAAGCCTCTACAGTAACGTGGTAGTCCAGATGATCACGACCCAGGTTCGTCAACACCGCAACATCCAGAGCCAGCCCATCCAGTCGGCCTTCTGCTATGCCGTGGGAAGAGGCTTCCAACGCTACAAACTGTGCGCCTTGATCGCGCATCGTGGCCAGCATACGACGCAGCGTAACGCTATCCGGAGTTGTCAGCTCAGTATTTTCAAGCATATCGCCTATACCCCAACCCAAGGTTCCGATATACCCGCACAAATGTGAATTTGCAGCTAATGCTTGTGCTATGAAGCGACACACTGACGTTTTTCCATCTGTACCCGTGACTGCCAACATCTTCAATGACTTATCAGGCTCGCCATAGAAACGCGATGCAATCTCACCGCAGTGAATGTCCAGCTCTGTTATCGCAACAACAAGTATATTTCGAGCTGTGAGTTCATCGACTATCGCACTGAATTCAAGATAGGAATCGCTGGATGTCAGTACCACCACAGCGCCAGCATCGACGGCTTTCACAGCGTAATGCATACCGTGTGTTGTTGCGCCAGCTACCGCAAGATAAACATCACCGACAACCACGAGTCGGCTATCAAGATTGACACCTGACACCGCTAGTGCAGGCACACCATCATCTGCCCAGGGACTCAGCAGAGCATCTAATCGCCAGTTATAGACACCCCCGCTCAAGAGCGCTCTCCGTTAAAAAACCCGGGCGTAGATACAGGCGTAGATACCGGCGTAGATACAGGCGTAGAAGCGGGCGTGGATACAGGCCCCTCAGCACGTTCCTGATCGATATCATCCGGCTCGACACCCATTAGTCGAAGCGCATGCGACATCACTTCTGCAAAAACCGGCGCTGCAACAGCGGCACCAAAGTGCTCACCCGCCTTGGGATCATGCACAACAACAACAATGGCCAATCGAGGGTCACTAGCCGGTGCAAAGCCTGCAAATAAAGAGGCATAGCGATCTTCGGCATAGCCACCGGATTGAGAACGATGGGCTGTACCGGTCTTGCCCGCAACAGTGTAACCCGGCACTTTCGCACGTTTACCAGAACCTTTGACTATCACTGACTCCAGCATGCTGCGTATGTCGCGCGCTATGGATACATCAATGACTCGGTGCCCATTTACCGGTTTTTCGTTCTTGATGAACGATACCACTGGCATCACACCATCATTGGCTAGTGCTGCGTAAGCACGCGTAAGCTGCAATGCGGTAACAGAGACACCGTAGCCGAACGAGACACTGGCCTGTTCGGATCGGTGCCACAAGGTTGGATGGTTAAAGTAGCCTGCGACTTCGCCGGGAAATTCACTACCCGTTGGATGACCAAAGCCGAAATCATTAAAAATTGACCACATCTGTTCAGGCACTAATTGATTAGCCACTTTGCTAATACCCACGTTACTGGATTTAGTCACGATGCCATTCAAATCCAGCCAGCCATAATCGTTCAGATCGTTGATCTTGTACTTGCCAATCTGATAGTAGCCAGGCGATGTATAGACAAGATCTTCAGGCTTGAAATCACCAGACTCCAGCGCGGCAGCAATAGTGAAAGGCTTCATGGTTGAACCCGGTTCAAACACATCCGTCACACCCCGATTGCGCTGCCTGCCACCGGTTCTGTCATCGACATTGTTGGGGTTATAACTGGGATAATTGACCATGCCCAGAACTTCGCCGGTACGGGTGTCCATAACCACTACTGATCCGCTTTCAGCATCGTGCTTGTCAATGGCATCGCGCAACGCTTTGTCGGCAAAGTACTGTAATTGACGATCTATACTTAAAAACAGAGCCTTACCTGTTACGGCAGGCTCGAGAATATCTAGCTCGGTGATCTCGCGCCCGGTTCTGTCCTGCACGATGCGGCGCGAACCGGGCTCACCTGCCAGCCACTCGTCATAGGCCATCTCCAGACCTTCGCGACCCTTATCATCAATCCCGGTAAAGCCAATGATGTGCGATGCAGCAGGTCCACTCGGGTAATACCGTCGGTACTCACGCAGCACATCAAGTCCCTGGACGTTCAATGCCTGCACCTGAACAACCAGTTCGGGCGGTACATGCCGTTTGACATACAGGAACTCGCGCCCTTTACTACTCGCAGTTTCTATTCTCTTGTTCAAGGCCTGCCCATCAAGATCGAGCAGCTTTGCAACCGTAAGCATTTTTACGGGTTGAGCTGCAAGAGTTTCCGGCACGCCCCAAAAAGTATCGATAGGCGTGCTGATCGCTAGTGGATCTCCTGAACGATCCAGAATGTCACCACGATGTGCAGGGATTTCCAGCGTGCGCAGCTGGCGGCTGGCCCCCTGAGAAGTCAGATAATCGTGCTGGAGAACCTGCAGGTAGGTCACTCGTCCAACAAGCAGTAATGCAAGCGTGGCAAAACCGACTACTACCACACAGCGGCGCCATGACCATTGGCTGATGTCAGAGGAAGCCATGTTCAGCGCTCTATCATGACGGAGCCTTCAAGGCCCGGAAAAACCATATCAAGACGCTCGCGCGCTTGTCGCTCGACCAATCCATGCTCGGAGAACGTGCTCTCTTCGATCTGTAACTGACTCCACTGCACATCAAGCTCATCAATGATCGAGCGGTTGCGACCAATTTCGGCGTGAGCTTCACGGCTAAGATGGGTAGTGAAGACCACAGCCAAAGCAGTACAGAAGCACAAGGCCGTTAATGCGAGCACGCTAAAAATCGTACCGTTCATAGAACACGCTCCGCGACACGAAGCACCGCACTGCGTGAACGAGGATTAATGGCGAGTTCTTGCTCATTCGCCTTGACCGGTTTGCCTATCACACGCCATGGATGGTTCTCCTGAACAGGCTGAGGCAGATGCCGGGGAATACCTGGATCGGGGACCGGCTGCCTGAGCGCGCGCTTCACCAATCGATCTTCCAGCGAATGAAATGTAATGACCGCCAATCTGCCACCCACACGCAAAGCACTGGCAGCCGCCAACAGCGCTTCACTCACAGCGTCAAGCTCACGATTAATCTGGATACGGATAGCCTGAAAGCTGCGCGTAGCAGGGTGGTGATGGCGCTCCCATCTGGGGTGCGCAGCCTTGACGATCTCAGCGAGCTGAAGCGTTCTGCTGATGGGGTTCTCAGCACGCGCAGAAACAATGGCTGCGCCTATGCGTCTGGCATATCGTTCTTCACCATAGGTTTTCAGTACTTGCACAAGCTCACTCTCACTGACGGTAGACAACCACTGCGCAGCGGAAACTCCGCTGTCCGGATCCATTCGCATGTCCAACTCCCCATCGCGTGAAAAACCAAATCCGCGCTCCGCAACATCAAGCTGTGGAGACGAGACGCCCAGATCCATCAGCAACCCGTCCACTCGTCCTGACCAACCATGCGCTTGCAGCACTTCCTTCAAGTTGGCGAAATTCGCTCGCATGATCGAAAACCTTGCATCGGTGGCAAATCGTACCTTCGCATCTGCAATGGCCGCAGGGTCTCTGTCCAAAGCCAGTAATTGCCCGGCTTCTGTGAGCCGATTAAGTAAATATCCACTGTGACCACCCCGTCCATAGGTGGCGTCCACATAACAACCTCCAGCATCGATCGTCAAACTATCGACGGCCTCGTGCATTAACACGGGGACGTGACTGGGCTCCAATGATGTGTCGAGCTTTTCGATCATCAGATAGTCAAAGTCATCAGTTCGGCAGGTACATCCGACATGTCAATGTCGTCGTCATCGCACAAGCCGAATTCTCTCTCCCAACGCGCCTCATCCCATAATTCAAATTTTTTGCCCTGACCAACCAACATGGCTTTTCGGTCGATATTGGCAAAAGCCCGTAATTCGGACGTCAGCAACATCCTTCCGGTGCTATCAAGCTCTACAGGTGTTGCATAACCGACATACAGACGTTGCAGTTTTTGCACACCTTTGGATGCGATATTGGGTGCCGCCATGAGTCTTTGCTCCAGCTCTATCCACGCATCCTTGGCATAAACATTCAAACACCTTGCAGGTGACGCTGTGACAACAAGTTCCACGATTCCACTTTCCTTAAGGACATCTCTGTGTGCTTTGGGCATAGCGACGCGCCCTTTTGCATCCACGCTTAATTTTGTGAGACCCCGAAACCACATCGCTGACTGACCTTATCCCCACAATTAACCACTGAATGACACTGTTTCCCACTATACGACTCTGGCATATCAGGGTCAACGTAATTTCGTGTCTAAGCACCTGTTTTTTCACGAAAAGATAGGTTTCATGCTGGGATGGCTCACCCTTTAACTATCAATTACTTACACAACGTTGATAGAAAATCTATTAGAAATACGCTCTATCTAATTAATAAAAAAGTCAGGCAATCGGTCGTGGTTCGCAAATATTGGTAATTATCAATCACCATGATCAAACGGACAGGTCGCAGCAAACAGGCTAAAGCGCTTCGATCGACGCCTCGACCACTGAGTGCCAGGGACCAGCTTCGATCGCACGACTCGGTGCTTCCAACGGCCAGGGAGCTCGAGAGCCAGTCTTCCTCGGGCCTAACGGTAACAGTTCACCTCCCAGTACAAGCCTGCCGATAAAAACGGTTACTGAGTGTCATTCATTGATCCGGGAACAGCTTGAAACAGATACCGAACAGCAGCATAAAAAAATGGGCTTACACCAATAGCAACAAGCTATCTCATCCAGTGTCAGTCGCTGCGGTGTGCCCCAGTTGCACTCTGCACGTCGTGTTCAACACCAAACGCAGACTCTACGATGCGAACCGTGACACTTCATCATGCTCGTCAGAATGCTCAGCCTGCGGAGCTGCCGTGCACTTCTGGGTAGTGGATATGGTCTCGCATGCACGTCAGGATGATGAAGGCGATCCTGGAATTTATATGCTGCCATCACCGCAAGAACACATGGACATGGATGACCATAAAGAGTGTATCCCGGACAGTGTTCTGCAATATTGCAAAACAGCGCAGTCAATCTATTTTTCCGGCAACCTGATGGCCACCAATGTGCTGATAAAGACAGCTATGGAAACCATTTTTGATGACTTTTTGCCTATCGGCAATAGTCGTGGCAGCCTGTCCATGAAGATCAGAGACTCTATCAGCACAATAAATCATAACGAACCGCTGGCAAACCTCTCGACCTCGACGAAGAAGCGCGGTGATCTACATGAGCTGTTCTCAAAGCATCATGGTACCAATCAGGATACCGCCGATGCCATGATGCAGATGCTTGAAACACTTGTTATGTACTTATATGTACTGCCAACACGTTTCAAGCATCTTGAAGAGCGTTTTGCCAAGTTGAACGAGGCGCACACTGACGCTAATGCTGAAAATAATCCAGCTGCCGATGATGATGCGCTTGCAGACGACGCTTATGAAGACGAGAGTCAGATCGACAAGGCAGCCTGATCAATCCGGCTGTTTGCCCTCCTCGCGCCGGGCAGGGATCCCACCAACAGCGTAGGGTTAAAAAGGAGTTGGTCATAAGCCGGGTTCTGTCGAGGGCTATCATTCATCTAGGCGCTATGTCACCATAGCGCTCATGCGACCTACCCAGGGACAGCGCGGACCACGCCTGTGTCCCTCTATTTGGTCTTGCTCCAGACGGGGTTTACCATGCCATCGAATGTTGCCACCGATGCGGTGCGCTCTTACCGCACCCTTTCACCCTTACCGTCAGCAATGAGTATTGCTACTTGCTGCTGCTTAGGCGGTCTACTCTCTGCTGCACTTTCCGTAGGCTCACGCCCCCCAGGAATTACCTGGCGCCTTGTCCTGTAGAGCCCGGACTTTCCTCCCCTGACAAACTGCTTGCGCAGAAATCAGCAGCGATAGCCTGACCAACTCCAGTCGGCATGGTATCACTGCTCAATGTCATTTCCCGTTAACAACTTCTATTTCTGTTGCAACGCCAGAGCGCGATCATAGGCATCTCGCTTGTTCATTGAAAAAATATCTGCTGCAGCCTTGGCGGCGCTTTTCACCGGTAAATGTTGAAGCAGTACCTCTAGCGCTCTATCCAGCGCAATCTCGGCGCTTGTATCGACAGCTTGAGAGCCTGGCTTTCCTGCAATTACAATAACAAACTCACCCTTTTGCTGATTGGGGTCCTCAAACACACCTTGTAAAATGTGGGCAGCAGCGCCGTGCAGCACTGTTTCGAATCGTTTGGTCAGCTCCCGCGCAACGCATAGCTCGCGCTCCATGCCGAACATTTCACAGATATCCTCCAGGCAGTCGACAATCCGATGCGGAGATTCGTAGAGAACCTGGGTGGACGACAGATTGGCAAGCGGCTGCAACCAGAGCTTGCGCGCCGCGCGTTTATTCGGTGCAAAGCCGACAAACTGGAATCTGTCAGTAGGCAGGCCACTAATGCACAAAGCTGCCGTTAAAGCACACGCACCAGGAACAGGGGAGACTTTTACGCCAGCCCTTTGACAGGCTCTTACTAGTCTGAACCCTGGATCACTGATCAGCGGTGTCCCTGCATCGCTTATCAGAGCGGCATCGTGGCCACTTTGCAAATACTCTAGTATCCCGCTCACTTGCGCCTGTTCGTTATGCTCATGCAAAGCGGTAACCGGGGTGTTAATGCCATGATGCCTGAGCAGCGGTAAACTATGCCGTGTATCCTCTGCATATATCCGATTCACGCTACTGAGAACGTCAATGGCGCGTGCCGAGATATCGTCTCGATTGCCAATGGGCGTTGCCACAATGTACAGAACCTGTTCCGACGACATGATGAATTCGACCTTCCTGAGATGGATTATAGTGCTGTTACTGACCAGCGCTTTATCGGCCTGTGCCACCTCATCGGCACCACCCTTGCCCGACAGTCCGATGAACGCCAGAATAACAGACCCCGATGCGCGCCGGCAGCTGCAACTGGGCAATGCGCTGGCCGCCGCAAACATCTATAGCCAGCGAGCGCTACGTGCAAGCGATCCAGCAACTCAACAGGATTTTTTGTTGATAGCCTCCGAAATTCTATTTGATCGAGGACTGGCTGAACAGGCACAGGAAAAGCTGGATCAAGTACCCATGGAGCTTGCCAGCATTGAGCTTCTGCATCGCCGGGATATCCTTGTAGCCAAAAGCTTTATTTCCGAGGGTGATGCAGAATCGGCACTTGCCGCCCTGCCCGATGTGATGGAGGTGGACTCAGCTCTCAACCGTGGCCGTGTATTTGAAACACAGGCACAGGCCTACGAAATTCTGCAAGACCCGGATAACGAGCTTATCGCCAGAATCAATCTTGAGGGACAACTCAGCGACCCCGCCATCGTAGAGCGTAGCCATCAACAGATCTGGCGTCTGCTCGCTACGCAATCCTTATCCACACTGCGCAGTATGACAACGAACGTACGTGGCGATGTCTATCAAGGCTGGATAGAACTGGCGCTTGCCTATGCCAGCGCTGGCATGGATATACAAATGCAGCAAGCTGCTGTGGGCGATTGGCAACGACGCTTTCCAGCACATCCGGCAAACCCTGAATTTGTTACCGCGCTGTACTCAGGCGGTGGTTTCGACTCTGATATTGTCTCTCAAAACATTGAACAGATTGCGGTTTTGCTCCCGCTGTCCGGTCGTAAAACAGCCGTGGTTGCCGGCGCTATCAGAGATGGACTCGTTGCTGCACACCAACAGGCAAGCTCTCTGCAAACGGCTCCCACTTTGCGATTCTACGATGTCGGTGACAATTCCGGTTATGTCAGAACTGCCTACAGAAATGCTATTGCTGATGGTGCCGATGCTGTGATAGGACCACTGACAAAAGAGGCAGTAGGAGCCGTTGTATCCCAGCAGGACTTACCCGTGCCAACCATCACGCTCAATACAATAGAGACTGTTGCGCTGAGTAGCGAGGCCTCCAAAGTTATTCAGTTTGGCCTGGCACCAGAAGACGAAGCCATTGCAGCGGCATCAAGAGCTGCAGGTTTAGGCTATAAAAACGCTATCATTTTTCAAACTGATGACTCCCGCGGTGATCGTGAGGCGCGAGCCTTTCAGGATGCCATGTTTCTGTACGGTGGGGATGTGGTGCACGTGGCTGTTTTGCCCGCTGATACCTACGATTATTCAAGCCAGATTAAAGAGGCTTTATCGATTGATGAAAGCGATGGCCGATTTCGCAGTCTTAGCAGTGCCATTGGCGAGAAGCTGTTTTTCGAGCCCTCCATCCGCAACGATGTCGACGTGATCTTTCTTGCCGTAAGTAATGAACAAGCTCGATCGGTCCGTACACAGCTGGACTTCTTTTACGCCCGTCAGCTAACAAGGCTAGGCACTTCAAGGGTCGCAGGTGTTGACGATGATGTGAAAAAGAACGCCGACCTCAACACTATCTACTACCCTGATGCACCTTGGGTGTTGCGTAAGTCGCTCAACGATGATCCGTTAAAAAAGCAAATAATGGCCAGTTTTGACAACGCCGACGGTGTCTATGGAAAGCTCTATGCCTTGGGCGCTGATGCCTATACGCTGGTGACAAACCTTGACAAGATCAGTATGGGAGAACGCTTGCAAGGCTATACCGGTGATCTCGAACTTCGAGCTGACGGGCGAATTCAGCGCTATCTGGACTGGGCGCAGTATGTCGAAGGGGTCAGCCAGAACGTGAAAAGTATCGAAGCACCCGCATTGCCCTCATTAAGAGCAAATGTCATCAACTAACGTTACTACATAAGCCTTCACCCTCGAAGGCCGTAAAATCTAATGATCAAGGAGGATCATGAACAAACAGGAACAAGGCGCTTTCGGTGAGACGCTAGCCAGAGACTTTCTCGAATCGGCAGGCTATCGCTTTGTCGAGGCAAATTTTGTGCGGCGAGTGGGTGAGATAGACCTGATCATGCTTGCGCCCGAAGATGCGTCATCAGCCAGGACCATTGTGTTTGTTGAAGTACGCTACCGCGCCAGCTCTCGCTACGGGGGCGCGCTCGCCAGCATCGACTGGAAAAAACAACGCAAATTGACGCGCGCTGCTCAGGCATGGTTACAAAAGTACGCCAGTAGCCTTGATTGCGCCAGAATTGATGTTATCGCTATCGAACCCGCTACCCGACCATCTCAACACGGAGAGCGTCATTGGAAAAAACATAACCTCCTATGGATACAAAACGCAGTAGAAAGCACTACTTGACGATTTTAAGATTGGGTCGCTTGACCTCAGGCGGTGCACCGGGAATCTTGTCCACCTCCGATTTGGAACCGTTACCAGGATCTGGCGGATTGTCATCTTGCTCCCCGAACATCATGCCCTGGCCATTTTCGCGGGCGTAGATAGCAAGAACACTGACGACAGGGACGTGTACATCCATAGCAGTACCGCTAAAACGGGCGTTGAATGTGACTGCCTCATTTCCAAGCACCAGGCTATGAGTTGCCTCTGGGCTGATATTTAAAATAATACGACCGTTTTCAACAAACGCACGAGGAACCTCAACAACATCCAGTGCCGTGTCTACCAACATATAGGGAGTGAACCCATTATCCACGATCCACTCGTAGAGTGCCCGGATCAGATAAGGTCTGCTCGAAGTCATTGCGTCATGTCTCTTTCCATATCACTCAGGCTGGCAATAAAGCCGGGCCTGGCAAACAGTCGTTTCGCGTACTGAGTAACAGCGGAAGCCGATTCAGGTAATACGATGCCATAAGCTGGAAGTCGCCACAATAGCGGCGCCAGAGTTGCGTCTAGAATGGAGTACTCTTCGCCGAAGAAAAAAGGTAGTGCGGCAAAGACCTCGTTGGACTCCACTAGAGATTTCGTCAATTGCTCTTTTGACTCTTGCAGAGACAAGGATTGACGAGGAGCACAGGGAAGAAGCGAATACCAGTCGGCCTCGATGCGAAATAGCGCTAATCGAGTGCGAGCACGCGAAACAGGATCTATGGGCATGAATGGGGGGTGCGGATAGCGTTCATCCAAATAGTCAATAATGACACGAGCGTCGTAGAGGGCAAGTTCACGATCCACGAGTGTCGGGCAAGAACTGCGTGGATTAAGCTTGTTCAGATCCTCGTTTATCTCACCTTCAACAACCGACACGATTTCCGCGCTGATATCCTTTTCACTGAGCACAAGCCGTACACGATGGCTAGACAGACCCGCCCAGCTTAGAGCATCGGCGTCTGAATACATCAGGATCGTGGAACGTCGGTTACCGATCAAGCTCAAGATTTGGACCCCTTTACGTTAAAAAAGCCCGCATTGGCAAAATGCAGGCTTCGTTGTGCTGATTATATTGGAAAGTACTGATGAAAAACTACACGACGTCTTTCCAGTACTCTTTCTTAAGGAAGTACGCAATAGCGAGCAGCCCGAACAGGAACAGCATAACGATAATTCCGATACGGTGTCGTGTCTGTTTGATCGGATCTGCCATGTAGGCAAGAAAATTGGTGATATCAGCGATTAGATCATCGTATTCCTCTGGCGCCATACTGCCTGGGTCTGTGAGTTCCAGCCCAGTGATGGGCTTGCTGCCGTTAGATTCTTCGCCGTATACCGGTGATTGCCAGCCCTGTTGCTGCCAGAGCA